>WOR8_10001475_pt1 | contig 23828 bp, 20 predicted proteins | sample DeeMarSeWOR38_10_FD_19890 | JGI IMG/M metagenome (IMG submission 19890) | reverse complement strand
TCCGCGTAAAGCCTGCTCCTTATATGTAAAATATGCGGTTCAACGCAAAATTTATCCCGGGGAAATCAAAAATATCAGCCTGGGCGGTGTATTTATCAAAACCAATGAAAATGACGGGTTAGATGTCGGACAACAGCTTCAGTTGGCAATTCCCAACCGCAAAAAACGCAGTGTGATCAAACGCTATGCCAGAGTCACCTGGTCTAATCACAGCGGTTTCGGGCTTGAGTTTCAGCGAAATGCCGCTAAGGCATCAAGTCATGAACCGGGGCCTCAATAACGTCTTGACATGATACACGGTGGTATTATAGTCTAGTCATGCAGCAAAAGCTGCGAAGTTGTTAATTGGTTAACTTTTCAACTTAACCCTTAACACTTTCCTCTATCCAAGTGGCCCATTCCCCATGGGCCACTTTTTTTTTAAAGGACAATGCATTCGAAAATTTCAAAGAAATCTTGACAGATCTAAACACAACCTTATTTTAAAATCGAGGTGGTTGTTTGTGAACCTCCTTCAATCTCCTCGTTCTGCTGGGTGGTTCTTTGGGACCACCCATTTTTATACCGCTGCCTGAGGATTTGGTGCGACATGTCAAAAATTTCCGTATTAGAAATTTTCTCGGATTATATCTGACCGTGGTGTTATTTCATCACCGGGCGTGTTGAACGATTGCGGAGCGAATTTGAGACCAGAATCCAATGGATTGCTTTTCCCCTGCATCCGGACACCCCACCGCAAGGCCGCACTCTGGAAGACTTGTTTGCGGGACGCAATATCGACATCCAACAAAAGCTGGTTCAATTAAAGCAGGTCGCCCGGGATCTGGAATTGCCGTTCGGGGATCGTAAAATGACGTTCAATAGCCGGCTGGCCCAGGAGTTGGGTAAATGGGCCGAACTGATGGGAAGAGGCCAAGCATTTCATGATGCCGTTTTCAGAGCCTATTTCGCAGACGGCCGCAATATTGCGGAGATCAATATTTTAGTTGATATCGCCACCTCTGTTGGCCTTGATGCCACGGAGGCTCACGATGTGATTGCAGCCCGAACCTTTAAGCAAGCCGTTGACACCGATTGGACCCGCGCGTATGAATTGAGGGTCACGGCAGTACCGACTTTTTTGATGAACGGTCAAGCGCTGGTTGGCGCCCAAACATTCAACGCACTGTCCGATTTTATGCTGCAAAATAATGTCAACCCCCGTCCACAAAATCATTAACCGGTCTGCAGCATCATTGACCCCTCATTTGCGCTGTAAGGACGACCGATGAACTTTATGGCCATCATCATTCTCTGTACCATCGGGGTCGATTTCATCTTGAACCTGGCGGCCGACGGGCTAAACCTCAAACATCTCAAAAGCGAACTGCCCCGCGCTTTTGAAGGAGTTTATGAACCGGAGCGCTATCGTAAATCCCAGCAGTACCTGAAGGTCAATACGCAATTTGGCTGGGTCACATCCGCATTTAACATCTGCCTGATTCTTGTATTCTGGTTTGTCGGTGGATTTCCTCTGCTGGACAAATGGGTGCGTACTTTTGAACTGGGGCCGGTTCTAAGCGGCCTGATCTATATCGGTGTTTTGGTGCTGATAAAAGCTGTTTTGTCGCTGCCATTTAGCGTGTATGCCACTTTTGTAATTGAAGAACGTTTCGGTTTCAACAAAACCACCTGGCAGACCTATGTAATGGATTTGTTAAAAGGCCTGATATTGGCGCTTTTACTGGGCACACCGCTACTGGCTGCCATTCTGGTATTTTTTCAATACACCGGCCCCTATGCATGGTGGTATTGCTGGATCGGTGTGACGCTTTATATGCTGGCGGTTCAGTTTATTGCCCCCACATGGATTATGCCGCTGTTTAACAAGTTCATACCTCTGGAGGAAGGAGAACTCAAGACGGCCATTTTAGCCTATGCCAATGCCATCAATTTTCCGCTGGAGAATGTCTATCAGATGGACGGGTCAAGGCGATCAACAAAATCAAATGCCTTTTTTACCGGTTTCGGCAAACACAAACGAATCGTCTTGTTTGACACCCTGGTACGGCAGCACACGGTCAATGAACTGGTCGCGGTGCTTGCCCATGAGATGGGGCATTACAAGAAAAAACACATTCTCCAGGCGCTTATTCTGGGAATTCTGCAAACCGGATTGATGCTGTTTCTTTTGTCGCATTTTATTGCCTATCAAGGTCTTTTTGACGCCTTCTTTATGGCACAGCAGTCCGTCTATGCCGGTATCCTCTTTTTTGCCATGTTATACGCACCGCTTGATTTTTTTGTTGGAATCTTAATGCAAATCCTGTCGCGCAAAAACGAAATCGCTGCCGATAAATTTGCAGCTGAAACCACAAAGGATCCCGGCTCGATGGTGGCGGCCTTAAAGAAGCTTTCGGTTGACAATCTGTCGAATCTGACGCCGCATCCGTTTTACGTGTTTTTGAATTATTCTCATCCTCCTGTTTTGCAACGCATCCAATCCCTCTCAACCCAAACATGAGCTTGCGATCGTTAGCGCTGAACCGATGATAAACCGTAACCGTATAAAATAAAATGCCAGAACCTTATGCCCACATATTGATCATCGCAGATCTTGAAGGCAGCTCGGGCTGCTGGGATTATAAAGCCTCTGCTTTTTTGACCGACGAATGGTGTCAGGCCTGCCTTGAAATGAGCCGGGACGTCAAGGGGGTCGTTGGTGCCCTTTTTGATGCCGGGGTAAAAACCATTACCATCAAGGATTTTCACCGCACCGGTTACAATATGTTTCCGGAGCTGCTCGATTCCCGGGCAACCCTGATATCCGGATACCGCAGGGGCCCCATTCCCGGGATCGGACATCCAATGGGTGCCGAAGCGGTGATGTTTTTAGGAATGCATGCCGCTTCGGGATCTGATGGATTTTTGGCCCACACCATGACTTCCCGCATCGCCCGCCTGGAAGTTAACCGGCGATTGCTGGCTGAAATCGAGTTGTTTGCCGCGTCCCTGGCGCCGTGGAAAATCCGCCCGATTTTTTTTTCCGGCTGTCCGGTGGCCTGTAAACAGGCAGCCGCTGTTGTTGATAACATCAATTGCTTTCCAATTGACAAATCCCGGGGCTCTGAGCGCTTTGATCACCGTAACTGGCGGTCGGCCCTGGCACAGGCGGCGGTTAAATCCCTGACCAATCGTAAAACCAAACCCTATGAACCGCTCGGACCCTTTGATGCGCGGGTGACCCTGCGGGACGGGGAAGCGGCGGCCACCAGACTGGCCCGGCGTTGGAAATTTGAGCGGGTGGGGCCGCAAATCCGAATTCAGCGTGACAGTATCCATCAATTGTATATGGAACTGATTCGGCTGTGCTACCTGACGCCGGCAATCGAAAAATTACTGCCGCTGGCGCTGGCAGCGTTTAATTTGAAAGGGCGCATGGGCATCATGCGAGCTCGAAGACGCTTAAGACCGAACCTGCAGCGCGGTCTATCTTAAATTCCGTTGCACGGATCGACGCTTCTTTTTCGGCGATGTTTTCTTCTGTGGGTTGGATGATTTGGCTTGAGGATTATCGGGTTTATGTTTGTCAGTGGCCCGTAAACGATGGGGTTTATGAGAATAGGCAACTTTAAAAGAATTTTTGCCCATTGTCTGTATTGTCATTAAGGGGCTTAAAAGAATCTGGGTCTCCTGGCGTGTCTTGACCGGAAAGTTATAATAGACATTTTTATAGTTGAACCCGCCTTTGGGGCGCTGATTTTGTTTTATATAATCGACATGGGTTTGAATTCGACGGTCAATGCGTTGATTGGCATAGCCGACCATTGAATCTGCAATGCCATAAATCTCATTGCGCAATCTTTTTTCAATTTCATACCCCACGCAATTTCTGCCGGCAGTCATGGCCGCCCACATGGTCGTTCCAATCCCTAAAAACGGATCGACGACTACGTCGCCTTTTACGGAAAACATATTGATCAAACGATAAGGAACTTCAAAGGGGAAGGCGGCACTGCGCAACCGGGCAGCACGGTCGCCCAGGTGCTGGGCGGTACCTTTAACATCCATCCAGACATCGGAAAACCAGGCATTGCGTTCTTCCCAGAAAAAGGCGCTCTGACGTCGATTTTGTTTATCAGCATCCAGTGTAAACTCGCGTTTGGGACCTTTACGCAAAATCAGGATGTATTCATGTTCAAGGGTCGCATAGGCGCTGGGTGGCAGCATGCCGGATCCCATGAATTTGTTGGGCGCATTGGTCTGTTTGCGCCATATGATCGCGGGCAGGGCCTCAAATTCCAGCTTCAGAAACTGATTCAGAATCCTGGCATGATTCGAATACAGCCTAAAACGGCTGTTAATGGTGCGGGTCGCATCTCCGACATTTATGCAGGCGATGCCGCCTTGCTTTAATACCCTCCAGACCTCCTGCCACACGGCATCCAGTTGCCTGTGCATCAGCTCAAAGGCCACGGGTCCGTCGCCTTTATTTAAGACATTGGCGATCTCGGGATTTTGATCGACAAACATGGCATCCCACATTTCAATCATGGGGTAGGGGGGAGAGGTGACGACCAGATCCACGCTGTCGGACGCAAGGGCTTCCATACTTCTGGAGTCTTGAAAGCAAATTTGATGTCGGGTTATCATAAGAATGTTATCAGGTAAGTTATAAGATCTTTGCCCTATTATTCTGGAAAGTATAATCTAATATAGAAGGTTCTTGCGCTCGGAATCAAGATAAACTAAAAAAGATTTCGACTGACATCTAAATTGATCTGTTAAATGGAGATATTCCATGTCTGGACTTTTACAAACCCCGCTTGCGGCGCTTGATGACCGCGAAGATGACCATATTCCAGGGAACCTGCCGGCAGTCATCGATGCGCATGTGCATCTGTTTCCGGATAAGCTGTTAACGTCCATCTGGCAATGGTTTGAAAAGTTCGGTTGGCCGATCCGCTATCGTTTAGGATCGCCGCAGGCAATCGAATTCTTGCTGTCGCGAGGCGTGAACCGGATCGTGGGGTTGCACTATGCCCACAGACCGGGCGTCGCGCGCGAACTCAATGCCTACATGGCAAAACTTTGCCAGCGCTTTCCGCAGTTGACCGCAATGGCGACGGTGTATCCGGGTGAGGAAAAAGCACGTCAAATCTTAGCCGAAGCATTTGATATGGGTTTGTCGGGGGTTAAGCTGCACTGTCATGTTCAGTGCTTTGATATGCTCGGTCCGGCCATGCATGAAATTTACACGCTTTGCCAGGAATCTGACAAGCCATTGATTATGCATGTGGGCCGGGAGCCCAAAAGCCCGGCTTATCCCTGCGATCCCTATGCCCTTTGCAGCGCTGGTAAATTGGAACAGGTGATCAAGACCTATCCGGGTCTTAGGGTTTGCGTTCCCCATCTGGGTGCGGATGAATTCGATGCCTATCGCGGGTTGCTGGATAATTATGACAACCTCTGGCTGGATACCACCATGACCCTGGCGGATTATTTGCCCTTCGACAACGTTCCCGACCTGGTAACCATGCGCGCCGATCGCCTGATTTTCGGTAGTGATTTTCCGAATTTACCGTACGCCTGGGATCGAGAACTTCAACGAATTGCCCACTTGAACCTTGCTCCGGAGCTGCTGACAAAGCTGCTGAGTCAAAACGCTGTCAAATTCTACAAGATAAACCTGGCAGAAACGTAAATCCTGATCGAGAAGCTGGTGGTGGTAAATTGAGCCAACGAGTCAATTGTGATATCTTTAAGTATTGTCCTTAACAACGGGTTGTAATGATGAGCGCGAAAATAAATATAGCGATTATCGGAGGCGGCATTATTGGTTGCTGCGTGGCATTTGAACTGGCCAGAGACCAGGAGGATATCTATGTATTCGAAAAAAACCCCGGGATTACAAAAGGGGAGAATCAATCCTCGCGCAATTCTGGCGTTCTGCATGCCGGTATCTACTATGAGCAGGAAATTCGTCCCCTCAAAGGCCGATTGTGCATCGAGGGCAACCGCTTGTGGAGCGAATTTGCTCGAAAATATCAGCTGCCGTGCAAACAAACCGGAAAATTGATGGTCGCCAATGATGAAGCTGAAAGCCACATTCTCGAAAAATATCATCTACAGGCCGAAGCGAATGGTGTGCCGGGGGTTCGTAAAATCAGTGCCGACGAAGTCAGAAAGCTGGAACCCAACGTCTGTGCGCATTCCGCTTTGTTGATTCCCACATCCGGCATCGTTGATCCTACCGCACTTCTGCGACAGGTATATGCTTCCGCGAGTAACCGGGGCGCCGTTTTCATGTCTGAAACTGAGGTTGTTAATCTTGAGTTATCCGACGAAGAGGTTATTGTTAATATCTGCTACAGGGATGGCCACCAGGATTGCATTCGGGCCAATACCGTCATCAATGCTGCCGGTGTCCATGCTGTCGATATCGCCCGCTTGGTTGATCCACAAATCCCCATCAAACCGGCTTTGATTCGCGGGGATTCGTATAAGTTTTACCGCAACCGCCGACCGCAATTATTCCTGCAGGAAATGAACGTTTACCCGACACCGATCGTTGTCGAATCTCCCACCGGACGGCATCTTACCGTCGGCGTTCACCTGACGCCGACTTTTGATATGATTGACGGCGAAATCAGCATCGGCGATACCGTTACCGTCGGTCCCAAACTGATACCGGTTGCCCATTTTGAAGATTACAATACCACACCCGTGCCACCTCCTGAAGCATTTTTGGAAAATATGGCTTTTTTCCCCGACCTGACCGCAGCGGACCTGGAATATCACCAGGGGGGCATTCAGGCCCGGCTAGACGGGTACCATGATTTTTACATCAAGCCGGACCGCAACAGCCGGCGGGTAATTCATCTGCTGGGAATTGACAGCCCCGGATTGACCGCAGCACCGGCCATCGCTAGATATGTCAGCGGCCTATTGAATTCGAATTAAGGTGCAGGGCAGGTGAGAAAGGTATACGGGGAGGTTGATAATAAAAATGGTCGGGACGAGTGGATTTGAACCACCGACCCCAGCGTCCCGAACGCTGTGCTCTACCAGGCTGAGCCACGTCCCGACAAAACAAACTTAATAAGCCACTTCCAAAAGGTTGTCAATCCAAAATCCAAATTTTTAAATGTTAAAATTTTTGCTGTTGCCTACTTCCATCAAATCGACATTTTTCTCAATTTGCAGAACACCTTTGTGATCTTCAAACCTTTGGAATTAACGCAAAATATTCATCAGACACATCTAAAATTAGGTAAAAAATTACCTATAAATGTGTAATTATTTACCCAAATTTATTTCCTTTTATTCACAATAGATCTAATTTGCAAGCTGGTGTCCTCACCGCATTCAGATTTTAGTAATTTCCTGAATGCGATAACCGATTTTGCATTGCCGCGTTATCCTTTGTTTACACCCATAAAGAATCGCCTTTTGCCCGGCCTTAAAACTAAGGCCTTCCATCAGTTGGCGGCATCTTTTCTGTGGCACCATAATTGCTTCTTCCCACTGGACAGAATGCAGATACGAAGCATCTTTTCTGTGTGCAGGCCTGATGCGCAAAATCTGCATTCGGGCTAAAAAAGGAGGCCCAGCCAAAATTCAGTCATCGAAACACTAGCAAACTCTGGCGTCATCCGGCCAAAAGAGCGGGGGGTCCGGGGATGATTCTATGCTTGCTAGGGCCTTTATTCGCATTTTGAGTAAATTACCACAGCAGTCACATTAACGTTTACGGCAGCCAGCTTGCGTTGGACCCTGGCTTCGAATAGTCGCGTTTTGCAGACGGAAACGTTTTTATTTATTCAGCCATGCTGTAGCAGCGAATACAGGTACGCGTTCGCTTATTGGGGGATGGCTGACGCCTGCTCGGTGCCACATTTACAAAGCCATGATTTCCCATGCAATTCGCAAAAGAATTGAGAACACGGGCAAGACCGGCAGACATTGACCGGTTCGGCTTTTAGCTGGTCGAGGCGAGTGCCTCAGAACCGAATTTAGCCAATGATAGCGCCTTACACACCAACAGGCCATGACCCCGCAAGCGGTTTCGCATCCGGCAAACGCCAATGTGGTAAACCTGGACTCGCCAGACAGGCATTTACCTGTAACTGAGGAAGCGGAGCTATATTTGTGATCTTTTATCCACCGATTGCTTCTACCCACCAAAAAAACAGTTAAATAAACACTTTTGGATATGAAAAATTCGTCTCAGCGGACAAAGAGAATTCTTACACTGTCACTATCCATTAATCTGATTTTTTTTTTCTTCTTCAGCTATATCGTTTATAAAAAGGGTGGAAGTTCTTATCTAATAAAACGAACAAAATCAATTTTTATTGGAAATAATAAAAGCGCTTCAGCTTCTAAATCAAATTCTCCCCTCAATAGGCAAAGCCCTTCTTATTACCACAAAAAGAGCCATTTTGAGTTGTTGCCAGATACCGAGAGGGAAATTATTTTTTTGGGTGACAGCATAACAGATTGGTGTCGCTGGTCAGAATTATTTCAAAATTTAAATATCAAAAATAGGGGCATTGGAGGTGACCGAACAGATGATGTCTTACTGAGATTAGATGAAATCATATCATCATCGCCGGACAAAATTTTTATAATGATCGGCATAAATGATCTAAGCCAGGGGGTCGATGTCCCGGATATTGTCAGGAATTATAAAAAAATAATTCAGATTATATCAGACAAATCACCTGGAACGAAAATTTATATACAAAGCCTTTTACCAGTAAATAGACAATTGCTCGCCAAATTTTACCCAAAATCGAAAATAACAGGGGAAAATATCCGAAGACTAAACAATTTTTTAGTAGATTTGAGCTCAGAATATCAGCTTGACTATATCAATCTTTATGCTTTGTTCAAAGGAGATGAAGATCAATTAGATGAAAAATTTACTTACGATGGCCTCCATCTAAGGGGTGAGGGCTATTTGATTTGGAAATCTTTTATTGAACAAGATGTTCTCAATTAAATTATTGAGAATATTTAAAAGCGTCAATATCCTGGTCTCTGCTATTTTTCCCTAATTTAATTAAAAAAAGAGGTCATAATGAAAGCAGTCATTTTAGCCGGAGGATTTGGAACGCGTATTTCGGAGGAAACTGGCATCAAGCCCAAACCGATGGTGGAGATAGGCGACAAACCGATTCTGTGGCACATTATGAAGATATACTCCGCTGCCGGTATTGATGACTTTGTTATTTGCTTGGGCTATAAAGGTTACGCGATCAAAGAATACTTTGCCAGCTATTCACTTCATATGTCCGATATTACATTTGATTTACGCAACAACGATATGCAGGTTCACCAAAACGGGACCGAGCCCTGGCGGGTGACGCTTGTCGATACCGGAGAAGACACCATGACCGGCGGCCGGATTAAAAGAATTACGGATTATATTCATGGCGAACCATTCTGCTTAACCTATGGCGACGGTGTAACGGATTTGGATATTCAAAAGCTTATTGCGTTTCATCGGGATCAAAAAGTGCTTGCAACCCTAACAGCTGTGCAACCGCCGGGCAGATACGGGGCCTTTAGTTTAGAAGAGAACCAACATTTAATTCCAACATTCAAAGAAAAACCACAGGGTGATGGCGCCTGGATAAACGGCGGATTTTTTGTGCTGGAACCGGAAGTCATGAATTATATTGCAGGTGATTCAACCATATGGGAACGTGAGCCTATGGAAAACCTGGCTCAGGAAGGAAAACTGGCAGCCTACCGGCATCACGGCTACTGGCAGAACATGGATACACTAAGGGACAAAAACGTATTGGAAAAACTCTGGCAAAGTGGTGAGCCGCCGTGGAAAATTTGGTAGACACATGCTGCCTGAAGTCCGACCATCCATAAAACAGGTTCAGCGGCTGTTAATCGTTGCGATTATACTCTTTTCATGAGACGAAAAAAATGAAAATCTTAATCACCGGAAATATGGGATATATTGGACCATGCGTTGTAAGCCATTTGCGCGCAATCTATCCGGATGCCAAATTAATCGGTCTGGATATAGGGTACTTTGCCAACTGCTTGACCAATGAAAAGATGCTTCCGGAGTGCAAAGTCGATATCCAGTATTTTTCAGATGTGAGGGGGCTACCCGATGATCTTTTGAAGGAAGTCAATACCATCGTTCATCTGGCTGCGATTTCAAACGATCCCATGGGCAAACAATTTGAGGAAGTGACCTTTGATATCAATCATCAGGCCAGTGTCAACCTGGCAAAAAAAGCCAGGGAATCCGGAGTGGCCAATTTTATTTTTGCTTCAAGCTGCAGCATGTATGGTGCGGCTGAAGAAAAACCGAAGGATGAATCCTCGGCTTTAAATCCATTGACGGCATATGCCAAATCTAAAGTTTATACTGAAAGAGACCTGCAGCCGTTAGCCGGCGAGGGATTTAAGGTCACCAGTTTGCGATTTTCCACTGCATGCGGCATGAGTGATCGCTTGCGGCTGGATTTAGTGCTCAATGATTTTGTCGCCGGAGCAGTGTCATCAGGGAAAATAACAATTTTAAGTGACGGAACGCCGTGGCGCCCGCTAATTCACATCCTGGACATGGCACGTGCCATTGAGTGGGCAATCAACCGGGATAGGGCGGATGGAGGTGAGTTTCTGGCCGTCAATGTCGGCTGCAACCGATGGAATTTTCAGGTTAAAGACCTGGCCAACGCTGTCGCCAAGGCGATTCCCAATATTGAAATTTCTATAAATCAAGACGCAGCGCCGGATAAACGTTCCTATCGCGTTGATTTTGGTCTCTTTAAAAAGCTGGCTCCCAATCATCAACCGGTACTTGATCTGTCAACGACGATTGAAGAACTGAAAGAAGGGCTGGAAGGCATGAACTTTCAGGATGCAAATTTTCGCAATTCGAGATTTATGCGATTGAAAGTCTTAAACCATTTGAGAGAAACTAACATGCTAACCGAAACGCTTGAGTGGGCTTGATTAATTTTTCGTTTGATTGGTTGAATTGGTGCGAGACACGTGGGGGAAAACAACTTTTTTTTGAAGGGTTGCTATGAAATTTATCGAAACAAAATTGAAAGGCGCCTTTGTTGTTGAAATGGAAAAATTAAATGATGAACGCGGGTTTTTTGCGCGGGCATGGTGTCAGAAAGAATTTGAATCCCACGGTTTAACATCTATGGTTGTTCAGGCCAACGTTTCTTATAATCGCAAAAAAGGGACCCTGCGGGGCATGCATTATCAAACCGCACCTTACCAGGAATGCAAGCTGATCCGGTGTACCCGTGGAGCGATTTATGACATAATCATTGATCTGCGCACGGATTCCGCGACGTATAAACACTGGACCGCTGTAGAATTAACTGCCGATAACTACACCATGTTTTTTGTCCCCCAGGATTTTGCCCATGGCTTTCTAACATTGGTGGATGATACCGAAATTACCTACCAGGTGTCTCAATTTTACACCCCCGGATCTGAAAGAGGCATCCGCTTTGATGATCCGGCCTTTAACATCCAATGGCCGCAGGAGGTCACAATAATATCCGATAAGGATAGAAACTGGCCCGATTTCGTGGATTAGCTTTTAACCAGTGATTCACGGTGTCGACTCTGAGTCTAAGGCTTTAAGCAAAATTTTTTAGTTTATTGTTTAAATCTGCGATGATCTGCGGAATTTGCGGATTTTTGGAGACCTTCAAGTGATTATTGTCGATAATGCTTTAGCAAAAAGGCAGGAGCAGGGTAATCCAGTGTGCGTTGCCATGATCGGTGCCGGTTTTATGGGACGTGGAATAGCGCTTCAGATCCAAAACTACGTGCCGGGTATGGAGCTTGTCGCGATTGCCAATCGACATCTGGATGGCGCCAAAAGAGCGTACCAGGAAGCCGGCATACAAAATGTCAGTGAAGTCGAAAGTTCAGCTCAATTGGAAGATGCAATCGCTCAGCGGCGTTTCGCAGTTACCGAAGATGCCATGCTCGTATGTGAAGCTGAGGGCATCGATGCCGTCATCGAAGTGACCGGAGCAGTGGAGTTTGGATCCAGGGTGGCTCTAAAAGCGATCGAAAACGGAAAACATGTCATTTTAATGAATGCAGAACTGGATGGAACGCTAGGGCCGATTCTGAAAATCTATGCCGCTAAAGCCGGTGTCGTCATTACCAATGCAGACGGTGACCAGCCTGGCGTGATCATGAATCTTTATCGCTTTGTAAAGGGCTTGGGCGTAAAACCGGTTCTTTGCGGAAACATCAAAGGGTTACATGATCCTTACCGCAACCCCACGACCCAGGAGGGATTTGCACGCAAATGGGGACAAAACCCTTCAATGGTCACATCCTTTGCAGATGGCACTAAAATATCATTTGAACAGTGCATTGTGGCTAATGCCACCGGCATGCGGGTGGCCCAGCGCGGCATGTTCGGACCCACCGTACCTGCTGGAACCCCTATCCATGAAGCTGCCCAGCAATTTCCTTTAGAAGCATTGTTGGATGGTCCCGGAATTGTGGATTATGTGGTGGGGGCTGAACCTGGTCCCGGTGTCTTCGTGCTGGGTACTCACGATCATCCCGCTCAAAGGCATTATTTAAACCTGTACAAACTGGGCGAAGGGCCGCTGTATTGTTTTCATACACCATATCATCTGTGTCACTTCGAAGTGCCGAACACCGTTGCCCGAGCTGTGCTGTTCGGAGATGCGACCATCACACCGCAAGGTGCACCGCTGGTCGATGTTGTGGCTGCTGCCAAGGTTGATTTAAAAGCCGGTCAAGTTCTGGATGGTATGGGTCATTACTTGACTTACGGGCTGTGTGAAAACTCAGATGTTGTTAACGATCTGAACCTGCTTCCCATCGGCCTGGCAGAGGGGTGTTCTCTGAAGCGGGACATTGCTAAAGATCAAGTTTTGACTGTTGACGATGTAACCTCCCCTGGGGATCGCCTGTGCGACCGGTTGCGGGATGAACAAAATAAATACTTTTCTGATTAAATCACTTCCTTTCTTCAGTTCGAATTGTTCACATAATGTCATTAAAAAATCAGAAGCAAAACGGTCATTATGATTTAGTGGGTGTGATTCCAGCAGCTGGAACTGCTAGCCGGCTTGGCCCGTTACCTTGCAGCAAAGAGCTTCTGCCGGTCGGCTTTCATCGCCAGGATAAAAAAAATCCGTCGCGTCCCAAGGTCGTCAGTCATTATTTGCTGAGAAAAATGCGGCGGGCAAACGTCTCTAAGATTTACATGATTTTACGCAAGGGCAAATGGGATATACCGGCCTATTTCGGTGATGGGAAAATGCTGGACATGCACATCGCTTATCTTATAATGGATCTTCCCTTCGGTGTGCCCTATACCCTCGATCAAGCCTATCCGTTTGTCAAAGATTCTATAGTTTTATTCGGATTTCCAGATATCCCTTTTCAACCAAAAGATGCCTTTGTGCAACTCCTAAATAAACAGAGAGATACCCGGGCAGATCTCGTATTGGGACTATTCTTGGCTGATAATCCCGCGAAAATGGATATGGTAGAGCTGGACAATAAGGGTTTTGTGAGGGGAATCCAAATCAAACCTTCAAAAACACACCTGCAATATACTTGGATTATCGCTGTTTGGACATCAGCATTTACCCATTATATGCATGAGTATATTTCCTCCCGCCCAGAAATAGAATCTCAAGACGGCAGTGAACACAAGCCGGTTCAAGGGCAGGAATTGTATGTGGGAGATGTGATTCAAGCTGCACTTAAAACCGATATCAAGGTCGAAAGTGTCTTTTTCCCCAAGGGCAAGTATGTCGATATTGGGACACCTGAGGATTTAATGGCGGCCACGCAAGTCAAGGGTAACAATTAAATGCTCGTTACGTATCCGCTATATCCCGATAAGGGCTGGCGCAAAGCATCGGCGCATGAAGCCGGCTTTGATCCGGACAAACTTGAGCGCGCAAAATCTTGGCTTGATCGAAGTGCAAAAACCAGGCGTTATCGTGTCGTTGTTGTCCGCAGCGGAAGGCTTGTCGCAAATTGGAGTCATGGATTTGGTTTTCAAAAAAAATATACACTTGGCTCTTTAACCAAGTTTTTTATTCCGCGAATTCTGGGTTTAACAGACAACAAATTTTCCCTTAGATTTAGTCATACATCAAAAAGTGACATTCATTTGCCTTTGGCCTCAGCTGCCAAATCTATTTTTTCATGTATATTGGGCATTGTCATTGAAGAGGGCAAGCTGCCGTCAGCAGATGCCAAAATTGTTGATTATTATCCTGAGGCGATGGATGTTCCCGAAGGGAAAGGTCCCAAGGCCGGCCGTTACGCGTTTGAAAAGGATCACGATATTACCTTCCGTCAGCTTATCTCCAACACCTCCGGTTACATGAAACCTGGCGAATTACCAGGCAAAATTTTTCATTATCAGACCTATGGTATGAACATCCTTACCCATGCCCTTGCGAAGATTTACGGGCTCTACACGGTCTCTGATCCTGATGGTTCACCGGGATTAAAGCAGTTGATTAACCAAAAAATACGAATCCCTATTGGTGCGAACTGGAGCTACTATCGGATGAACTTTGACTTGCATTCAAAGGCCCGTATCAATATTTTCGGCTACTACGATGGTGTTAAGGCTGGTGCGCTAGATATGGCACGCTTGGGATGGTTGTGGTGCAATTATGGCAGATGGATGGGCAAGCAACTCATCCCGGAGGCATGGTTACGCGAAGCCACTCAAACTGCCCCGGACATTCACGCCAATTGTCCGCCGGAACAATGGCGGTACGGCTACGGTTTCTGGACCAACGATCACGGCCAACTTTGGCCCAGTTTGCCGTCTGATTCCTTCGCTGCATCGGGCTCTGGAAGTCAGCACATCTGGGTAAGCCCAAGTCTGGAGCTGGTCGTTGTTCAAAGCCCAGGAATCTGGCAGGATCAATCAGAAAACGATGCCGGTTTTCTTAAATTCGTGCTTGATGCTTGCTATTAAGGTGTAAAAATAGAAAATCTTTTTTGGTTGAATACTTCGATATTTACTAGTTTGCAAATAAGTTATTGCCAGTCGGTAATTTAACTGCAAAATTTACATCAAACGGAATAAGTTCATGGGAAAAGCAATCTCAAACGTAGATTTAGTCACCATCATTAAACCCAAATCTGGTTGGCAGCTGATCAATATCAAGGAATTGACACAATACCGTGACCTTTTATATTTTATGGTATGGCGTGAAATTAAGGTTCTTTATGCTCAAACGATATTAGGTTTTTCCTGGGCTATCTTGCAACCATTAATTCAAATTATCATTTTTACAATTGTGTTTGGAAAAGTTGCCAAAATCGCCTCGGAAGGCATTCCTTATTTCCTATTTTCGAGCGTGGCAATTATTCCCTGGACCTACATCTCTCAGGCTATGACTCAGTCCAGCCAAAGCCTTGTTCTGGGTCAGCACATGCTGGGAAAGGTATATTTTCCACGCCTCATTTTCCCGCTAACCCCTGTGCTGGCCAGACTTATTGATTTCGGAATTTCGATTTTGATTATATTTTTCGTGGCGATATATTACCGAGTTGTGCCGACATGGAATCTGATTTTTTTACCTCTTTTTTTCATTTTAATGATGGTGGTTCCGGCAGGTATCGGCATGTGGCTGTCAGCGCTCGCCATTAGATTCCGTGACGTAAAACATGCTATGCCGTTTGTTGTTCGTATGCTGATATATACGGCTCCGATCGTTTATTCGGCCTCTTCCATACCCGATACATATCGCTTTATATATTCGCTGAATCCAATAGTAGGCGTTATTGAAGGATACAGAGCCTGTTTGCTCGGCACACCAATGCCCTGGCTCTTTATTTTACCGGGCGTATTTACGGCTATCATACTTCTATTGGGAGGTGCGTTCTATTTTTGTCGAATGGAACGGGTGTTTGTAGATGTAATTTAAAAACTAAATTGTAAGAATGCAATAGATGGCTATGCGGATTAATGACTTGGCGATTAAAGTAGAAAAAATTAGTAAGCGCTATCGAATTGGATTAAAAGAAGAGTTGCATGATAGCTTTGGTGGTGCTGTTTTTGATTTCATTAAAAGCCCTTTGAAAAATTACCGCAAATATCGCTCACTGTATAAATTCGAGGATATAGAAAATAGCGATGGAAATGGCATTGCTAAAGATGTCATTTGGGCCTTGAGAGACGTTTCGTTTGATGTGAAACGAGGGGAGGTATTAGGGATCATCGGAAGAAATGGCGCTGGCAAATCTACGCTGCTAAAAATTCTTTGTAAAATTACCGATCCAACAAGTGGTTTTGCTGAAATCAAGGGCAGGGTTTCCAGCCTTTTGGAAGTTGGGACCGGCTTTCATCAAGAACTTACCGGTCGAGAAAATATATACCTTAATGGCACCATTTTGGGTATGACGAAAAAAGAAGTTGATCGTAAGTTCGATGAAATCGTAGATTTTTCTGGTGTAGAAAAATTTCTTGACACGCCGGTAAAGCGCTATTCCAGCGGAATGATAGTACGTATGGCTTTTTCGGTAGCAGCCCATCTGGAACCGGAGATATTACTCATCGATGAAGTTTTAGCAGTGGGAGATGTTGATTTCCAAAGAAAATGCTTGAATAAGATGGAAGATGTAGGAAGAGAAGGGCGTACGGTTCTCTTTGTGTCCCACAACATGCCGGCCATCACTCGTTTGTGTGATCGGGCAATTTTGCTGGATGAAGGCAGAATTATGCAAGATGGTTCGGCCGATCAAGTTGTGAGCCGTTATTTGCTGTCAGATCTTGGAACGACTGCTGCCCGTGAGTGGCCCAACCCGGCGAAAGCCCCGACAGGACATGTTACAAGGCTTCGCGCAGCAAGAGTAAAAACCGAAGAAGGAAAGGTATCAGAGACATTTGATATCCGTAAGCCCATAATTTTCGAGATGGAATTTGACGTTTTCGAGGAAGGGCATATTTTGCTGCCTCATTTTTCACTTTCGAACAATTATGACGAATGCGCATTCGTTAGCGTTGATCTTGATCCTGCCTGGCGCATGCGTCCTCGGCCCGCAGGAAATTATTTAAGCAAGGCAACCATTCCTGGCAATTTTCTATCTGAAGGGCTTATGTTTATAAGTTGCTATTGTCTGACTCTTGATCCGGATTCCGTTGAATTTTCTGAAAGAAAGGTGATTGCTTTCCATGTCAAGGACAGCATAGATGGAAATTCAGCACGTGGAGACTATTCAAAAAAAATGCCGGGAGTCGTAAGGCCCATGTTGGATTGGAAAACTTACTTCAATCCATAGCCCCCGTCAGGTTCCTAAAAATTGGCGGATGCATAACTGATTGGTGGCCGCTTGATAATAATTTTCTGTCAGAAATCATCGTTTGAACGACGATCGCTCCAATTCGGTTTAGGCGATAATTTTAAAATAAATAATACAGTATGAAAATCGAGAATTTCAGAACAGAAGAGAACAACAGCAGGGTAAGAGTTAGCGCATCCGTCACCTGGGAAAATGTTGACCGTCAAAGTTTAGACGTCTTCATTGAAACAGACGAGAAATTTGCAGCGTCTCTGGACATCAATCCACACTCTTTTTTAATCCCAGGGGCCGTGACGGCAATGCATCACGCCGAAGAGCGCGTTTACATCGATGCCGAAATTTGCCCGGAGCTAAACGAAAATTTAACAGCAGCTTTGCAATGGATCCGCCACTGGTATGAAAGCTACCCATCAAGCAAAAATTTTTTAAGAATCGATGCGAAGGGATATTGCAAAAACGTCACTAATCATTTGCACAAAAAAGCAGGCTTTTTCCTTTCCGGCGGTGTCGATTCGCTGGCCACTCTGCGATCCAATCGTTTACGTTTTCCTTCAAATCATCCTGGATTTTTTAAATATGGATTGTTCGTGCAGGGCCTGGAAATTGAAAATCCCAAAATTTTCGAATATGTAAGAAAATCCATGTCTGACCTGGCAAAGGAAGCCGGGTTTACACTCATTCCTGTTTATACGAATATGAGATCTCTGGATGATGATTGGACATTTTGGGGTGATGAATTCGAGGGGGCTGTTTTTGCTTCGATTGCCCATGCATTTTCAAAGCTATTTTCCGTGGTTTCGCTTGCGTCAACTTTTGAAATCCCTTACGTTCATCCGCATGGCTCACATCCGTTGTTGGATTGTAATTATAGCAGTTATGATTTGCGAATCCGACATGATCTGATTACACTTTCAAGACTTGAGAAAATTAGACTGCTATCTGATTGGGATCCAGCGCTTCGACATCTGAGAGTCTGCCAAAAATCAGAGCTTTATCAATCGAATCAATTCAATTGCAGTCAATGTGAAAAGTGCGTTCGAACGATGATGGAGTTATTAGTATTCGGAGCACTCGATCGTAGTACGGCTTTTCAGAAAACCTATGTTACTGAAGAAATGGTAAACAAGACAATAAGCCTTACGGATACAACTTACCCTTTTTATCCTGAATTATATATCGCCCTGGTTGACAGTAAGCGGTATGATTTAGCTCGAGCCGTTCAGCAAAAAATTGTCCACTATAAAGAACCAAAGTGGAAGACAAACTTAAAAAAGATCGTTCGATATAAAGAACCGGAGTGGAAGACAAACTCAAAAATAGGCTTTATGAGTTTACTGTTGGAAATCGACCGGATTTTTTTCAAGGATAAGCTTAAACAGAACCATGGATTAAAAAAATTGAAGGGATTAATTTTTTCTTAATTTCATTGATTTTCTGAAAAAGCGCTCGTTCCCTCATCTACCTGTTAATCCATCATTCCATGATTATTGATGCCCGCACACTTCCTGAGAATGAAACCATCGAGACAGATGTATGCATCGTCGGCGGTGGAACGGCGGGCATTACTTTAGCAAAGGAATTCATTGGCCAGACATTTAGTGTATGTCTTCTGGAAAGTGGTGGCCTCAAGCCGGATCAAGAAACTCAGTCACTTTATCATGGCGAAAATATCGGGCATCCGTATTTTTCTCTGGACACGGCACGTACTCGATGTCTGGGCGGTACCACCACCCGTTGGATGATCGACATCGGTAATAATTGCCTTGGTGCCAGAATGCGACCTCTTGATGCGATTGATTTCGAAGAACGCGACTGGGTGCCATACAGCGGCTGGCCTTTTGGAAAAGCCCTCTTCGATCCATTCTATGAACGCGCACAAGCGATTTGTCGAATTGACCCTCCTTCATTTTCCGTTAAAGATTGGGAGGAACATCCAAAAGCTGAACGCCTGTCAGTCCAAGGTGATCAAATACAGACTGTAATCTTCAAGTTCGGAGGGCGAGATCCATTTATTGAAGACTATGTTCCGGAAATTACTCGGGCCCCTAATATTAAGACTTACCTTTATGCCAACGTGATTAATATTGAGACGAACGAGGCGGCCCGGACCGTAAAACGATTGCGAGTTGCCTGCATATCTGGAAACAAATTCTGGGTTTCAGCCAAGTTTATTATATTGGCTGCCGGCGCAATTGAAATACCGCGAATACTGTTACTTTCAAACAAGTACCAAAATGCAGGGTTGGGAAATCAGAATGATTTGGTAGGCAGGTTTTTTATGGAACACCTGCATTTCCAATTGGGGCTCTTGATCCCATCAGAACAAAACATTTTCCAGCGTACATCCTTGTACAACCATATCCATCATATTAACGGAGTGCCGATTCGGGGCAAACTGAGCCTGAAAGAAAAGGTGCTGCGTCGTAATAAATTACTTAATTATGTGGCCCAACTCGATCCAATGATCATGTTATATTCATCCCTGAGAGACATGTTTTGTCCATATAGAAGCTCAGACAGCGTCAATTCCTTAAAAGCAATTCATTCAGCTTTCTTTCGAGGCACCCGGCTAAAGAATCCCGGCTCGCATTTAAAGAATATCTCTGCCGGCCTTGACGATGTCATTGTCACCATTTATCGAGCAATAAAAAGAGGGGCTATTAAAACCTTTAACAGAAAAAAGATTATGCTATATGCTTTGGAAAATATGAGCGAGCAAGCACCGAATCCAGACAGCCGTATTACTTTATCTTCAGATAAAGACAAATTGGGAATGAACCATATACGGTTGGATTGGCGCTTAAGCCCAATTGACATCGAAAGTGCTATACGAACGCAGGAAATATTGGATCGCGAGTTTCAACGTGAGGGATTGGGGCGATTATACTTCCGACTCAAGGATGAAAATCCTCCCATGCGCATAAGCGGGGGATGGCATCATATGGGTACAACGCGCATGCATGTCGACCCCCAAAAAGGGGTGGTGGATGAAAACAGCCGGATCCATGGCATGTCCAACTTATACGTGGCAGGACCCTCGGTTTTTCCCACTGGTGGATATGCAAACCCCTCGCTTACTATTGTGGCACTGGCGGCAAGACTGGCGGATCACATCAAAATGATTATGAAATGACAGTGTCTCACCGATTGATTCGATAATTGCTTTTATGCTGCCTGAATATCGGTATGGCGCGTGCATCGTGCAAGCACGATCATTTAAGGAAAACAGATGACTCACTGGGCAATGATCATTGATTTGACAAAATGCGTCGCATGCGAAACCTGCATAGAGGTCTGTCGTCAGTTCAATAAGCCGCCGCCGGGTCCTTCATGGCGCAAATCAATCGTGCATGAAATGAAGAACAATCCGAGTGAGAAGCAGTTATTTCTGACGATGAGCTGTATGCACTGTGAAACGCCGACATGTTTGGAGGTTTGCCCCACCGGTGCTACTTATCGCCGGTCAGATGGGATCGTTGATATTGATTTAAACCTATGTTTGGGTTGTGGCGCTTGTGTTGTTGCCTGCCCGTATCAGGCTCGTTCTATTTCAAAAAGCGATATCATTTCAAATGAAATCGATGTAAAGTCTAAAGATCGTATTGGGATCTGCACCAAATGCAATTTTTGCCTCCAACACATTGACGCCGGTCTCGAGAAGGGATTAAAGCCAGGGATTGATCCTGAAGCCACTCCCCGATGTGTTCGGTTTTGCCTGGCTGATGCGCTTTATTTTGGTGATCTGGAGGATCCTGAGAGTGAAGTATCGAGACTTATCCAGGATAATAAAGTGGTTTGTATGCAGGAGGCGCTGGGTACAAATCCTTCTGTGTATTACATCCTGCCATGACACGCTTAATGACAAATTATAAATGATATCTTCACAACCTGAAAAACCCATAAAGCAGAGAGACTGGCGCTGGCCAGCGACGGCTAATTTTATCATTGGTGGTACCGGCGTTGGATTATATCTTTTTAACTTTATCAACGCTTTCATGATGTTTGATTCAGTTTTTCTTTCTAAATCGCTTCCTTTCGGATTGATCCCACCGATTTTGATCGGTATCGGCTTTCTTTTTCTGGGCATTGAAGCAGGGCGTCCTCTACGAGGTTGTTATCTGTTTCTTCATCCCGGCCAATCCTGGATCACAAGAGAAGTGATTGCTTGCTGTATTTTTATTCCGACTGCTCTATGTGATTATTTTTTCCCTCATCCAGTTCTCAAGTTGCTTGCCACAATTTCAGCTTTGGGTTTTTTAATTAGCCAGGGGTTCATCATATATCGTGCAAGGGCAATTACTGCCTGGAATGTGCCAATTATTCCCCTATTTTTTGGTTCGTCGGGACTGACCTCCGGATATGGATTATTTTTAATTTTGATGGCTCCTGATGTAACAAGATCAGATCAGGCAATGTTGTTTCTTGGATTAATATTTTTACTTTTTAACCTGTCGGTCTGGCTTGTCTATTTATGGCATTCTCGTTCCGCTGAATTGTCTTTCGTAACAACCACTTTGCGTCAAACGTTTTCTTTAACCCTCACCATTGGATTTGGCCAAATCATTCCACTGGTTCTGCTACTTTTTCTTATTGCGCAAAAAAATACGATGGCACCTTTATCTTTATCACTGATTATTAGCTTGTGCGGGATTTTGCTGCTCATCGGCAATATCAGCCAAAAAATCGGCATTATTATCTTTGCAGGCTATTTCAGAACACTACGCCTCAGTTCTTGAAGAATGTGGACGAAGAGCAAAATATTTTCGAGTAAAAATAAATTCACTGTAAATGCTTTAAAATGGCATTGGGTCCGGTTTTGGATGCGCTTTGCCGGTTTAAGCAATATCGGGCGAATTGCCACTCGCTTTGCATCTTGGTTTGCGCCGCCCCATAAAGCTAGTGTTGCGATGGCAGCAATGAATCCTAAAGGTTACATCGCTCCCAGTGCAGTTATATCTCACGCAAACCTGCGGTTTGGCGCTAATATTTTAATAGGGGACCGGGTGGTCATATTCCAGAATAAGGACGGTGGCTTCGTGGAAATAGGTGACCGTGTGCAAATTCTCAGAGATACGACTATTGAAACCGGATTTGGGGGCTCCCTTAGCATAGGGAACAGCACCAGTATTCATCCTCGAGGCCAAATAAACGCATATAAATCTTCTATCGAGATTGGCAAAAGTGTGGAAATTGCACCAAACTGTGCTTTTTACTCTTATGACCACGGCTTAGGGTTGGATAAAAATATTAGTGAACAGCCCCTGGAGTCGAAAGGAAAAATTGTAGTGGATGACCATGCTTGGTTGGGAGTGGGTGTGATTGTATTGAGTGGTGTGCGTATTGGTAAAGGTGCTGTGGTTGGCGCCGGGTCAGTTGTTACCCATGACATCCCTGACGGAGGTGTCGCTGTTGGAGTCCCGGCACGGGTTATCAAAATGCGTGAAGATATTTATCAGAAAAACATGAACGAAAAAAATAGGCAAGGTTGAAATTAGCAAAATCTATGTCTGGCTCATATATGTCCAAAGTTAGTGTATGCATCCCCGTATACAACGGAAGCGCGTACATAGCCGAATCAATAAGCTCTGTTTTGTCTCAAACATACGAGGATTTTCACCTTATTGTGTGTGATAATTGTTCGACCGACAATACCGAAGAGATCGTGCGCAGTTTTCATGACCCCCGGCTTACATATACACGCAACTCGGAAAATCTTGGTCTGGTTGGCAATGCGAACCGCTGTCTTGAACTTTCAAAAGGTGAATATGTTTGCATCTGGCATCATGATGACGTGATGCTTCCTGCCAATCTAGAATACAAGGTCCATTTGTTGGATGAACACCCCGAGGTCGGTTTTGTTCACTCTAATCTGATTACGATTGATGAGATGGGTGAACTCATTGCTCCGGAAATTTGGAATGAGGATTCAAGGCGCGATTATATTGAAGATGGCTTAACCTTGTTAAAAAAATATCTATCTTATTTACCTTTTGGGGCAAGTTTATTTATAGGTGCTGTTCTGGCGCGTCGGAAATGTTATGAAAAAGTCGGCAGGTTTAATCCGGAATTTCCGCATTGCAATGACAGCGAGATGTGGATTCGCATGATGCTGTTTTACAATGTAGCCTGTATCGGCACGCCACTCGTAAAATATCGGGTGCATCCAATCAGCACCTCAAGTCATTGGGGCAATTTTACGTCTCTTCCTTATATAAAAGAGCATTATCAGGTAGCTACAATGATCTTTAGCAAATATAGAGGCCATATTCCTCAAGCAAACATTCTTAAACGCAAAACCTGTTTCTCCTTCGGGAAGCGTGCTCTGCATTTGGCAAATCTCGCAATAAGTAATGGAGACTTTAATACCGGCAAACTGCTTTTTAATGCAGCGATAAAATTCTCCCCCCGTATTATAAATGAAGGTTCTTTTTGGAAAACAGTTTTAAAGATTGTCACCGGAACTAAAGGAATCAGGCTATCGCAAGTGTTGAAAAGATACCTCAATGAAAGCG
>WOR8_10002538_pt1 | contig 23830 bp, 25 predicted proteins | sample DeeMarSeWOR38_10_FD_19890 | JGI IMG/M metagenome (IMG submission 19890) | reverse complement strand
TAGAGGGTTTACGGTGCAAGGGACCCCTATCCCCCCGCCTAAGACCCACCGCCAAAGCTAGAAGCCAACACAAAACTATAAAACTTTGCCTCAAATTTTGCGCTTAGGTGACGCTGACCGTTCCCTTTTTGCTTACTCGCATTTACCGTTCATTTCTAAATGCTAAGACAGGTGTGTTTTCTATTTGTACGGTGTCGCTGGCAGAAATTGATACTATTTGGTCGTTCCAAATGAAGTTTGATTTTTCCGGTACCGTCTGAAACATGCGTTTGCTATCCAGGGTCGTGGCGTGGTTTCCGAATTTGGCAACACCGAACTTCGCTATAGCTCTAAACATTGTCTTAGTAAACAATGGTAGAATCCCGCAAGCAATCGATCTAGAACTGTTAAAGCGTTTAATTTGGACTTCCTTGTCTAAAGCTTGGAAAAACGTGCACCGGCTTCTATTTGCACCTTAGTATTTGGTGAACTTATGTCAAGCTTAAATATGCGCTAAGGATTCTTTTATTTTGGGTTTTAATTAGGAGTCTTGAGGGATGCCTGCTATAGAAGTTGGCAGAGTATGTGTGAAAGTGGCTGGTCGTGAGTCTGGAAGAAAATGCGTCATAGTTGATGTCATGGACAAAAGTTTCGTTGTGGTAACTGGACCCAAAAAGGTTACGGGCGTAAAAAGAAGGCGAGTTAACATTAACCATGTTGCGCCTCTCGAAGACATAATTCAAGTTAAAAGAGGAGCGTCTGACGAAGAAGTAACTCAAATGTTAGAGGCTAACGGCAAAATAGAAGAAATGTCTGCAATTACCGAACCAATGTAAACTCTTAATACTCCAATTTCTTTTTCTACAATTCAAGGAGAACTAGAACTTGCCTAAAACGCCCCCTCCATGGGAAACCACGCGGGAACTGCGGACAAAAGCAGAAGACACAACAGACCCAAAATACGGGTACAAACCCTATGAACGACCAGCAAAAGAGTACATACGTTACGGAGTAATAAACATGGACAAACCTGCTGGACCGACAAGCCACGAAGTAGCAGCATGGACAAAAAAAATAATGCACTTGAACCGCATAGGTCACGGAGGAACCTTAGACCCGAAAGTTACAGGTGTCTTACCAATAACCTTAGAGGAGTCTACAAAAATCGTTCAGGCACTTCTTCACAGCGGCAAAGAATATGTTTGCCTCATGAAACTCCACGGTGACGCTGAAGAAACACGGGTTAGGCAGGTTCTTGAAGAGTTTCAAGGTCAAATTTTCCAAAGACCACCTCTACGCGCTTCGGTTAAGCGGCAACTACGGACGCGGCGCCTTTACTATATAGACTTCTTCGAGATGAACGGGCGAAACGTTCTCTTCAAAGTTGGCTGTGAGGGCGGAACGTACATAAGAAAACTCTGCTACGACATAGGGGAAATCCTAGGCACCGGTGCCCACATGCAAGAACTTCGCAGAACACGTGCAGGACCCTTCGAGGAAAGCGGTAGCAACAGAGTAACCTTGCATGATGTGGCTTACTGGTTTGGGGAATGGGAAGAGACGAAAGACAAGAAGTTCCTGCGGAAAATCATTCAACCTATGGAAACAGCGCTGGCTCTAATTCCTAAAATCATGGTCAGGGATACAGCCGTTGACGCGGTATGCCATGGCGCAAACCTCACCGCACCCGGAGTTTTGTCAGTTGAAACAGGCATCCAAAAAGATTCAATGATTGCAATTCTAACTCTGAAAGGAGAAGCGGTAGCTCTGGCGACAGCCCTTTTATCCACAGAGGAACTCATGGATTTGAGGCATGGAACAGTAGCAACTCTCCAGAGGGTCGTAATGCCCAGAGGTATGTACCCGAAAGTTTGGAAAAGCGGTAACTCGGAATGACCGAAAGACGAAACCAAGAGGCAGAACATTATTTTGCGGCAACTCCGAAGTCTGAAGCCAAATTCGGCATGGTGCACACACGTCTGAGAGGCGAGCCGTTCAAATTCCTAACAGCCTCAAGCGTTTTCTCCAAAAAACAGGTTGACTCCGGAACAAGACTTCTTATTGAAGCAATGCAACTCCCTAAAACAGGCATTGTTCTAGACGTAGGTTGTGGCTACGGCGCCGTTGGAATAGCAGCTGCCACTTCAAACCCACAGCTACACGTGGTTATGACGGATGTTAACATGAGAGCTGTCCAACTTGCAAGAAAAAACATCAAAATAAACAACGTGGTTAACGCTGAAGTCCGATATGGCTACTTGTACGAACCCCTCAATGATTTAGCGTTTAGTTGTGTTCTCTCGAATCCGCCAGTGAGCGCGGGCATGGAAAAAGTGAAAGCACTAATAACCGAGGCACCACAAGTCATGACAGACAAAGCTACTTTTCAAATGGTTATCCGATCCAAAATCGGCGCAAAAACACTGCCGCTTGTTTTCAACGAAACCTTTGGTAAATGCAAAATTCTCGCGATAAAGAGCGGCTATCGCGTGTTGATAGCAACAAAACAGCAATCAATCAAGAGTTAACATATCCACTACTTGACGAATAACCGGAATTACAATAAGAGAGACGGGTAAACTCACTAAAAAACCAATTGCAAAGGCGCCCGGCCACCTTTGCCAAAAAAACGAGCTAAAACCCACGTTAAGTAACGTTAAGACAAAAGACATGATTAAAGACACCAAAGTTCCAAACAAGATGGTGTAATACTTCCTGCTTATCTTCATAGACTATCAACTCAAGCAGAAAACATGTACTAGTTGAAAAAGATTGCGCAAAGGCTTATTGGAGTTGAAAAACTATAATAAAAACGCGAAACATGACTATGTCGAAAAACCTGCCGGGGTCTCCTAGCCAGGTAGGGAGCAAGCCTGGAGATGCTTAGCCATCGCAGAGCACCAAGCAGCTTGTGGCCTCTCGGGGCCGCGGGGGTTCAAATCCCCCTCCCGGCGCTTTTAATATTGTTGAGCTCCAAAGGAAGTTCAAAAAATTGTTTGATTTGACGCGAGTGCGGTCGCTGATGTGTTGGAAGTCTCCTTTTACCGGTCTCTGGCTGAAGTTAATTCACGGTGTTTTTGTGATATTCGTGTGTTGGAGCCTTTAATTGTATTAGGAGGATGTTTCTTCAGTTTGGCGTTTCAACAGAAGATTTTTCTTGATAAGGTCTTCGACTTCATCTAGGAATTTTTCATCGGTTTCAAGCTTTAAGAATGGTTTTCGCTGGTCTTCAAAGCCATCTGGCAACTCAATTTTCAAAGCTATGAACGGTCTTCCAATTGCCATTTCGAATTCACGCTTCTCCTCTTCGTACTCTTTTTTTGATACCGACTTCCTCTCAAACCATTTTCTAATTTTCCACATTTGTCCTCACGTGCCCATTAATCCAAATCTGAGTATTAGATAAAAGCTTGAAAAACCCAGTTGAATAAGAGATGTAATTACACCTATCTTCGTAAAGTCGCTAAACTTCACTGAAATCTTTTCTCGCTTTAGAGTGCCAATTGCCATCATCATCACAGCTCCACTGAAGGGTGTAGTAGCGCCTCCAAGATTGGTTCCCAAGATGAGGGCGGACCATGTAGCATTTAAGTTTAAGCCTAAACCAGCTTGAGCTCCGATAATCGGAGTGAAAGTCAAAGCCACCGCTATGTTGCTAACAAACACGCTTGCAATTCCGCTAAACCATAGTGTCATTTGAGTTGCAATGAGAGAGCTGCCTCCAGTAAAGCTGAAAAGCTGAAGTGATATGTCACTTAGAAACTGGGTTCTTTCTAGCCCAGCTATGATGAACATGAATCCTGCGATGAAAAAAACTGTTTCCCAGTCTATTTCTCTAAAAATCTCAGCGGGATCTACTTTACAGATTAGCAAAGCGAGAACGCCACAACCCAAAGCTACGGCTTCAGCTCCTACGCCTAGTTGATCCAAAGTCAAGAAGAGAACAATCAAGATAACGAGAACAAAAGCAGACCTGTAGAAAATCTGCTTGTCTTTTATGCCTTCTTTGGGATTATATTCTGGCAACACTTTTTTCTCTCCCAAGTGTGATCTGAAAACAAAGTAAAGGGCTAAAATTGTCAATGCCCACAATATTATTTCGCATACGCCTAGGAAGCTTAGGAAATCGGCGAAGCTTAGTCCCGCTTCGATGCCGATAATCATGTTGCTTACTGAACCTATTAAGGTGCTAGTTCCTCCAAGATTTATCATAATTGCTGCAGACAGAAAGTACGGCGTTGGATTGTAGTTAAGAAGCTTGGTTATAGTCACGGTGGCTGCTGCAACAAGTAGCATAGCAGTGGGATCGCTAAGGAACATTGAGACGAGAGCGGCAACAACGCAGATGGCAACAAAAAGCCTCCCAGGATTTCCACCAGAAAATTTTATGGCGTATAATGCAAAAACATTGAATAATCCCCCCCTCTTGGCTACTTCTACGACAATCATGGTGCCTATCAGCAGCCCGAGAAGCCTGAAATCTATGAAGCCTAACGCTTCTTGATAAGTAAAGGTGCCATATTGGATTCCAAACCAAGCAACGAGTACGGCGCCGATTAACGCAGCAACTGATAATGAAGTAAGCTCCAAGATTGAAATGAGAATTATCAGGACGTATATGAGGAGTAAAATTAGGACGATTGTGTCCATATTCACTCACTGTTCTTATTTTGCTTCATCTGTGCAAAGTAATCAGCAAACGACTCTGCTTTCTCTTCAATAATCTTGTATACAAGTCTGCCAATATCATAGATGAAGAGGATGATCAACCCCAGTCCGATATAGACTGTTGCGGTTGACAGGTAATATCCAACATCTTGGATGGTCGCCAAAAGCGGGGTGACAGCTGTAACTATAAGTACAATAACTATTATGTAAACAAATTCTCTTGCAGCTCTCTTAGACGCCTGTTCTTCTTTAACGCCTAGCTTTTTAGTTATCACATCTGTCATCACATCGCCTAGTACTAAAGCATCAGTTAATGCACGTATAAGAAAAATTGCCATAACGATCATTGTAAGAATGGTCACGAGCAAGTAGGCTTCCGTATTTATCCCCGGGATAATTAGGCTTGGCAGAGTCGGCGGTATGAACATGCTTATCAGCCAAAAAATAATTGCCATTATCAAATTCGTTACTAGTCGCGGTAATCTACGACGTATTTCTTCTCCTTTCACTTTCATATCAACAACATCTCAACCGCGATATGGAAAAATAAATTCCATTCAATAGAGCTTCAAGATAATATAAAAGGATTGCCACCTTTATTTGAATATTTGAATTTTTGTTTATTAAGCTCTGTTGCTGAAGCTTGTATTGTTATTTGGATTTGTACCGCTCTTCGGCTATTATTACTTTACTTGAATAGATTATCTGGATCCGCCGTTTATTAGATTTGCAGTTGAGAATGAGTTTTATTTCTCAACGCTTATCTAATAGCTTAAAAAGAGGCAGAAGCTGGAGATGGCTAAAACAGATTTGGATGAAAACGATCATTTGATTCGGGTAATGCAAAAAGACCTTGATAGAATACTCTCTAAAGAATCAGTCAATGCAAATTCTCAGTCAGCGGAAACCCGAAGGGCAATGAATATTGTCATTGCGGAATCTGTGCGGACGCAAAGACTGTATTTTGTGGTTCGGTCAGTGCTTATGTCTTTGATAAGTGCTTTAATCTATTTTCTTGTGGTCTTGTATCTAGGTGCAATCGACGCGGTTCAGGCGGCTTTCTTAGGCGTCTTCGTATTCGTTGCCGCGCTTGTTGTGTCAAGGCTTTTTGACAAGCAAATAGTCATCGCTTCAAAAAAAATAATCAGCTTCCTTAACAAACATGAAAGGCTAAGAAGGTTTGTTCTGAAAAAACTTTAGAACAACTGTAGAAACATAATTTTAATTCGCCATCTAAATAAACGAAAAATCTTCAAATTAGAAAATTACGAAAACAGTACTAAATAACATGCAAAGCATGCTTTTTCCATAGTCAAACTAATATAGGGTACTGTGCAACTTGTATATGAAAGTCGGAATTCCAAAGAGGAAGAGTTAGATCGGCTACGCGTTGCGGGCTTTTTGCTTCTTCTCAGGTTGTTCTGATTAATAGACCATTTAGTCAACTAAATTGCGCCAACTTAGGTGTCAAAAAAATGGGAAAAAGAAAAGTTAAAAATGAGGGGAACCTTGAAAAAATGGTGTTGCCCGCTACAAGTGATGTGCTGGGTATAGCATCTAAGATACTTGGCGCTGAAAGGATTCTGGTGAAGTGTCAGGACGGAAAAGAGCGAGTCTGTAGGGTTCGAGGTAAACTGAAGAGGCGCGTGTGGATTCGTGAAGGCGATGTCGTTTTGGTTTCTCCTTGGGATTTCCAGTCGGATACAAGAGGCGACATTTTCTGGCGTTACAGAAAGAACCAGACTGAATGGTTACGAGGTCACGGTTACCTTAAAATGTAGATTAAAAAGAGGTGAGTAAAGAAGTGAAACGTAAAAAATCGTCAGGTGAATATCTCGCTTTTCTTTCTGCAAAGTATGAACTCGACCCAGACGCTTTCTTTTGTGCTTTGCTCTCAGCTGGAGAGAATCGAAAATCCAGATGTGGCAACCTTTCAATTGAATGCCGCGGCAAAATAAAAGACAGGATTATCTTTTTGATTACAGATGACTCAGGAGTTGTTGCACAGCTGTCAGTGTCCGAAGCTTTCCTAACGAAGGAGGGCAACCCAATTAGACCCTTCATGGGAACTGACATGATTCGTAAGCATGAGGCTAAGAAAATCAGCTGTCCGGTTTCCTGTTCTATCCAAGATTTGCGTGCTGGAATGAACCACGTTAGTTTGAAAGCTAGAGTTTTAAGAGTCACACAGCCGAAACAAGTTTTCACCAGATATGGTAACTATGCTAGTCTGGCTAAGGCTGTGATAGCAGATAGAACTGGAAAAATTAACCTTTGCTTATGGAACGACCAGATAGACGCTGTTTCAGCTGGCACCACTGTTCAAATTGAGAACGCGCGAACATCAACTTTTAAAGGCGAAAAACAACTAAGTCTCGGAAAAACCGGAACAGTAAGCAACATCGAACATTTTGAAGTCAAAATGATGCCGACGGACCTGCAGCAGTAACGCCTCAACAGCTAAAAGTGCCTTTCTTATTATTCTAATAAAAGCACGAGTTAATTTTGTTGTAGCTTGCGTTTCTTAATTGGTAAACTGCCACTTGGTTATTGACTTGAACCCATTTGTGTGCAGTTCTCTTAAATGGAAGTTTGGGTTACATAGCCATTGTAAGTAATCTCAAGGCGATTCCGCCGACAAGGATAGCAAAGACTACTTCGAAAACGGCTATAAATAGGGCTTTTTTCCAGCCAAAATCTCGCACTAGCGCAGCGATCGTTGCTATGCAGGGTATGTACAACATTGCCACTAAAGTGAAAACAATCATCTGAATGGGCGTCAGAACTACGGCAAAATTGGTTGTTCCTAAGAGTGCAGCAAGCATAACCAGAGATAGCTCCTTTCTAAGCACACCGAATATTAGAGTTATCCCTGTAATCGCTGGTAAGCCTAGCCACACAACCGTTATGGGGCTGAGTATCGATGCGACGATTTCCAACGCGCCTGAGACTTCCGCCAGTTTCAACATAAGGCTTCCAAAGATTATCAGGGGAAACGCTATTCTTATGAACTCAGCTATTCTGAACCATGTTTGTTTCAGTATGGTTTTCATATGAGGTAGGCGGTAGTCATGCATTTCCATTATTAGCGCGGTTGGTTCACCCGGGACGACCCTGAACGCTAGTCGACCAAGCATGAAAATAATTGCCAAGTCAAGAATGTAAAGTGCCAATGCCCAGTGTATACCTAGAAAGTCACCTACCAGACCGAGTATGATAACGGTGGTGGCGGCGCAGGGTACCAGCGTTGTAACAAACGCTGCAAGTAGTCTTTCTCTCCGAGTTTCCATTATTCTGCAGCCTAAGCAAGCAGGAACATTGCATCCGAAGCCAAGCATCATAGGGATGAACGCTTTCCCATGCAACCCCATTTTGTGCATAACGTTATCCATCAAGAACGCGATTCGACTTAGGTATCCCGAGTTCTCCAAGAAGTAAAGTATAATGTAAAAAGGGATGATGTAAGGCAGTACAATCGTTATGCCAGCTATAAGCCCTTCCATAACTCCACCCCAAATAAGGTTGCCAACTATTCCAGTTCCAATCGCGCTCGCAAATAACGGTTCCAAGCCATACAACAGATCAGCTAGTAGCCCTGAAGTGTAGTCTCCAAACGTGAATATGGAGTAAAAAATCAGAAGCAATGAAAAAACCAGTGTAAGGTAACCCGTGACTCTGTGAGTAGTAAAATTATGTAGCCACTCCGCTTTAGTTGGTTTCATCGGAGACACAAGCTTCTGAGCCGCTCTAGTAATACAGCCAGCAGCTTCATATCGCTCCGAAGTCATAACAGTTGAGCAACAGTGGCCATGGATGCGTTCAATTTCATCTGCGAGCTTTTCGGCAGTAGATACGATCTGCGGGTCTATCCGCTGGATTTCACGTTCTATCTCTTCGTCCCCTTCCAGGAGCTTAATCGCCACGTATCTGGGCGGGAAAACCAACTGAACGCGCTTCATTTTTTCAATGAGCTTGCCAATTTTTTCTTCAACTTCGTCGCCATAAGTCACCCTGTATTTCTTTACCCTCTTCTTTTCAACTGTTTCTATGGCCTTCTCCAAAAGCTTGGCGATGCCAACGCCTTTTATAGCCACGGTTGGCATAACTGATACGCCTAAAAGCTTCCCAAGTTTCTTGGTGTCAACTTGAACGCCTTTGCTTTTTGCAATGTCCATTTGGTTAAGGGCTACAACCATGGGTGTTTCGAGTTCAATAAGCTGTAAAGTGAAGAAGAGATTTCTCTCAAGAACTGACGCGTCCACCACGTTTATCACTACATCGGGTCTTTCAACTGCAATGTATTTTCTTGAAACCAGCTCTTCCAAAGAATATGTGGAAAGTGAGTATATCCCTGGCAAATCAACAATATCTATTGTGTAACCTTTGAAATGGAGGGTTCCCTCTGCTCTTTCAACTGTTTTTCCTGGCCAGTTGCCGATGTGCTGATGTAGCCCTGTTAAATGGTTAAAAATGACGGATTTTCCGACATTAGCGTTACCGGCTAGAGCAATTAGCAGTTTCTTCTCATTCATTTTTATCTATCTCCACCAAAATTCTTTCAGCCATACCTCTGCCAAGGGCAAGTCTTGAGCCTCGAACAAGAATTTCGATAGGTCCGTGAAAGGGCGCTGACTTTACAACATTTACTATAGTGCCCGGTGTGAGACCCATATCCATGAGTCTCTTTTCGAAGCCACGCCCTCTTCTGTGCCGAGATCTTATAGCCGCCACAGTTCCAGCTTCGCCCTTTTTAAGCTCGGTTAGGGGCACTTTGATTCTTTTCGAGTTTAGCTTGTCTATATTTCCACCAACTTTTTTGGGTTAATCTTTTCGTTAGAAAATGATGAGACATAAGAAGACATCCAATCATGTTTGCCTAGCTGATCTCAATCAAATCTACGAAAACTTTTGAGACGATACCTTTTCCAAGGACTATTTTTGAACTTCCAACGGATACTTCAACAGGCCCGCTGGGCTGGGTAACGCTAACAGCACATATTTTAATTCCTGGTTTAAGCCCCATGTCCAGAAGTCGGTGAAGTAGATTATAGCCACCTCTGATTAGCGAGATTTTGCCGCATTGTCCCTGTTCAAGGTTTCCTATTGAGACCCGGTTTTGACTTTTTTTCGCGTTTTTCTCTGAGCCCTTACCTTGTAGCTCCAAGCATTCTGCGCAGCTGCCTATTTGGAGGTCGCATGGCGGGATTATTTTCCCGCTGTCTGGGCAACGGTCTGGGTATCTCAGAAATCGGCAAAGCGACTCTGCTGCGTCATCTGACAGGGAGTGCTCCATTCCGCATGCTTGGTCATGCACTTGTGACTTGTCAACTTTTAGAACGTCGTGTAGGAACGATTCAAGTAATCGGTGCTTGCGGATTGTGTTTTTCGCGGTTCTTTTGCCGTTGTTTGTAAGTCGTGTTCCGTGGTATGGCGAGTGTGTAATGTAGCCCTTTTCAGCTAACTTTTTTAACATTTCAGTTACGCTGGCTGGAGCAATTTTTAGTGTTCGCGAAATGTCTGTGGTGCTTACTGGCTGTTCGGTTTGGGACAGACCATATATTGTTTTGAGGTAATCTTCAATACTTCTACGTGGCATGTTAACTCACAAGATTTTAGGGAAACCTAAATTAGGTTTTCTGCAAGCTCGCTAATAAACTTTTAGGCGTGCCTAAAAAATTATGTTAACCAAACAGCATGCAAAAACGAAGGGATTTTGAAGCGAAACAGCCCACAGAAGGGAGCAAACAGCGTTTGTTCCAGTAATTGCTAAATACAGCAAACCCTATTTCGGTTGTGTTTAAGAGAGGAAGTAAAGATGGAAGACTTTCCAGACCTCATCACAAAATTAATAGAAGCTAGTCGCAAACATGAAAATTATCGAGACTCAGAGTGCATAAACCTGATAGCAAGCGAAGGGTTGAAGTCTCAAGCCGTCAAGCAACTGCTCAATCTCTCCTCAGACTTGGAGGGCAGATATGCTGAGGGCGAAAACGACCTCACGGGACACGTTAAAAAACGGTACTATCAGGGTCAAAAGTATATTTCACTAATCGAAGACTACGCAACAGATCTAATGAAAAAACTGTTCAAATGCAACTGGGCTGACCTCCGTTTAGTATCTGGTACACACGCCAATCTAGCCACTTTCAAAGGCTTGTCAACAGCGGCGAAGAACCGTAAAATGGTAGTAACACCGCTAAGTTGCGGCGCACACATATCCCACGACTACGCAGGTCTAGCAGGGTCAGTTCTTGGAATGGAGAACATTAACCACGTTTACAGCATAGATGAATTCAACATAGACGCCGACAAGTCAGCAGATGTTATACGAGCATCTAAACCAGGCATAGTAACCTTCGGAGGAAGTCTCTTTCTCTTTCCGCACCCAATCAAGGAATTAAAGGCGGTAGCTGACGAAGTTGGAGCCTATGTGGCGTATGATGCGTCTCACGTTTTGGGGCTTATCGCAGGCGGCGTCTTCCAAGACCCACTCAGCGAAGGCGCAGACTTCATAACTTCTTCAACGCACAAAACCTTCCCAGGACCGCAGGGCGGAGTTGTTCTTGGAAACGCCAAGGACAAGCGTACAGAGAAGGCGATTAAAGCGATCCAGTTTGCCATCTTTCCCTTGAGCGCTTCGAACACTCATCTAGGTCGGTTGCCAGCTCTGGGAATTGCTGCTTTAGAGATGAAGCTCTTTGGCGCAGAACTGTCAAGACAGATAGTGAAGAATGCGCAGACCGCCGGACAATATCTCTGCGAAAACGGTGTCAAAGTATTATGTGCCTCAAAAGGCTTCACAAGATCCCATCAGATAGCTGTAGATGTCTGCAACTTCGGAGGTGGAAAGAAAATAGCCCAAGACCTTGAAGACGCTAACATAATCCTAAACAAAAATCTCTTGCCTTACGATAATCAGGACGACCGTGACAACCCGTCCGGCTTGAGAATCGGGTTCCAAGACGTAACTAGGCGGGGATTCAAAGAAGGCGACATCAAACATTTATGTGACCTAATTCTAAGCGTGATGAAGGGTAAACGCAAACCTTCCGAAGTCAAAGAATACGTTATCGCTCTGAAGAAAGAATTCAATCAAGTTAAATACGGCTTTCAGAGCATAGAAGACGCTTTGAATTACGTTGAAAAAGCTTAAGAGTGATGATGCTGAGGACTTATAATCCATCGCAGTGATCAAGTTAAATTGAAGGAGAGTTAGGATAAAAGTGAAGGTTTTATTGAACGATAACTTGGCAAGTGAAGGAATAAAAGTATTTGAAGAATTAGGCATAGCGACCGACACTCGGAAAAGGGATTTGAACTCTCTCATTGCAGACATAGGCGAGTTTGACGCGTTAATTGTGAGAAGCTCCACAAAGGTTACCCGAGAAGTTCTTGAAGCAGGCGCACATGGAAAGCTCAAAATTGTGGGCAGGGCAGGAGTCGGTTACGACAACATCAACGTAGCTGCTGCGTCTGAAAACGGCATCGTCGTGAAGTGCGCACCTTACGGAAATACTAACGCGGTTGCCGAACTGACCCTGTGTTTGATGTTGAATATTTCACGGAATATTCCGCAAGCCCATCACTCGCTGAAAAACGGTAAATGGAAAAAAGCAGAGTTCAAGGGAACCGAGCTTTCGTATAAAACGTTGGGGATTTTGGGCTGCGGAAAAATTGGGCAAAGAGTGTGCGAACTAGCTCGCCGTGGCTTTGACATGGAAGTCATCGGGTACGACATATGCCCCTGTCTTGAATCAACCATAAAGTACGTGTCTAAAGAAGAAGTTCTTGCAAAAGCGGACTACTTAACCGTTCACACAGGCGGAAAAGCTACAATCGTGGGCGAAAAAGAGTTTTCGTTGATGAAACCTGCCGCGTATCTCATTAATACTTCACGTGGCAGTAACATTGACGAGGAGGCGCTTTACAACGCATTGAAGGAAGGAAGAATAGCAGGCGCCGCGGTGGATGTTTATACCAAAGAGCCCAAGGCTGAAGGCGCCGAGTTTACAAGCAAACTTCGCGAGCTTGACAACGTCATCTTCAGTTCACATTTGGGCGCGTCAACAATAGAAGCCCAACGGGAAACATCAACAGAAATCGCGCGGGTTGTTGCAAGATACCTTTATGGAGGCGACTTCACCAGCTCAGTTAACGCGGGTGAAAGCATTGAACTTGAAGAAAGACCCGTCTACACGCTGTTCATCCATCATAGAGACGTTCCTGGCGTTTTCGCAAACATCGACAAAGTGTTGGCTGACAACGATATAAACATACGCGCAAACTACTCCAGACAAATTGGAACCAGTGGCTACGCAATCTCAGTTTACGTTGTGCACAAGAAGGTTTCGCCTAAAATCATAGAGACCTTGAAAAGCATTGAAAACATTTGCAACGTAAAAACTTAATCCTGACATCGTGACGAAAATGGCAGAGACCCATAGAGTCACCTGCCACTCTAACCGATTTCTTTTCCATTTTCTTTTTCATGTTCATTCCCGCCTATTTGCCGTTCTTCGCATATCGCACCTGTGCACCAGTATTTGCTTTCAAGTTCGATTGTGGAGTGTTCTATGTGATGGGTTTGGAGTGTTTCTTTAATAGCTTGTTTGGTTTGTTCGGTTTTATCTTTGAGGGTTTCATCATCTAAAACCACATGTGCTGTGAATATGTCTGTTTCTCCTTCGAGTGACCAGATGTGGATGTCATGTATTCCAATTACTCCCTTGATTGATTTTATGTCTTGTTTTACTGCTTCAAGCTTGATGTGTTTCGGCACTCCTTGGAGAAGGATGCTAACAGCTTCTCTCAAGTTCTTGGTTACATTGTAGAGTATGAACAGTGTTAAGGCAATTGTCATTATTGGGTCAACTAAATAAGAATTCCAGAAGTAGATGATTATGCCGCCGACAAGAATGCCAACCCATCCTAACACGTCTTCCAAAAGGTGCCATGAAAGAACTTTTTCGTTTAGACTCTTGCCCTTTTTCAGAAGAAAGAAGCCTGCTCCGTTGAATGAGATTCCAATAACAGCTATGCCCACCATGCCAAAAGCATTCACTGGTTCAGGATTAAAGAGCCGCGGTATGGCTTGGAATAGTATTACGATTGAACCTCCGATTAGGAGTGACGCTGAGAAAAGTGCAGAAAATAAGGAAAGCCTTTGATATCCGAAGGTGTACTTTGCGTCAGGCGACTTTCTTGCTCCTCTTTCGAAGAGCCATGAAACGAGCAAGGCTATACTATCTCCGAAGTCATGCAATGCATCAGAGAATATAGCTAAACTGTTAGTCCAGAAACCGCCAATAAACTCTATAATAGTGAAGGTCAAATTCAAGAACGTAGCAAACCTAACGCGCGCTTCTCGTTCAGGCATAACTTAAACTGAATTTTATGCTGATAAAAACCTATCTCAAACGAGTCGATACTGATAACAGAGACTAAATTTTCTGAATCGGCGAACGTTTTTTCTAGTGAACCAAAAGCGCAAACTCTGATGCGCCACTACTTCCTTGTGTTTTCTGAAATCAAAACACAGATCAAGCGGGGGTGCCGAACAGGTTTCCGCCTAAAGGTCCGCAGATTGCTGGGTTATCGTGAAGACCCTAATGGGTGAACAAAGCAAAATCATACAAGTTCTAACAGTCCACAATGTCAAGTACCTAGGGAAGTACTTAAGAACAGAAGCGGGGGTTTTCACGCTTAGAATACACGGGATACTCGCGCGATTAGTTGACAGAGGTATAGTTACACTGAAAGAATCTGGAAACACCAAAGGAGTAGAGCTATCAGAGTGGCTGAACAATAAGTTTTGTCTTTTCTGCATGTATCACATCTTATATAAGCGGGGGTCTGTCTAAAGGGTAAACAATGAGATTCGGAGTTCTGTTTTCAGGCGGCAAAGACTCAACACTTGCCTTACACAAAGCCGCAGAAAAGGAGGAGGTCGTGTGTTTAATTTCTTTGGTTTCTGAAAACAAGGAAAGTTTCATGTTTCACACGCCAAACATAGAATTAACCGGGCTTCAAGCCGAAGCTCTTGATTTACCGCTGATACGAAAGGTGACTGAGGGTAAACCTGAAGAGGAGCTTGAGGACTTAGAAGAAGCCATAGCACGGACCGTTAAAGACTTTAAAATAGATAGCATTGTTACTGGTGCGGTGGATTCTGTTTATCAAACTACGCGAGTCCAGCAAATATGCAATCGCTTAGACTTGTGGTGTGTTAACCCTCTTTGGAAGAGAAACCAGAAAGCACTTCTGGAAGAAATCATAGCAAAAGATTTCAAAGCGGTAATCTCGGGCGTTTTTGCATATCCTCTTGATAAAAGCTGGCTTGGAAAACAAATCGACGAAAACTTAATAGAGAAACTTGTGGCTCTCAGCGAGATGTATGGTCTGAATCCTTCAGGCGAAGGCGGAGAAATAGAAACCACGGTCTTGGATGCTCCGCTTTTCAAGAAAAAAATTGAGATTTTGGACTTTGAAGTGGAGGCACAAGGCAACTCTGGAGTTTTCAGGATAAAGCAGGCGCGGTTGACAGAAAAATGATCCTTATCGTTGACATGAACTCCAAAGAGAACCCTTTCGGCTTTCAAGAGTTTGTCCTGCCCGTACTATCCATCGCTGAAGAACTTGAAAAATGCACTGTTAAACATTACCTCAAAGTGAACCAAGAAAACCTAAACAGTTGCGACAAAATCATACTCTCAGGCAGCGCACTGAAAAACACCGTAACTCTGAACCAGACAACACAGTTCAAGTGGCTGAAAAACTGCGGCAAACCCGTCTTAGGCATTTGCGCTGGGATGCAAACCATCGGTCAAGTCTTTGGCGGGTACATAGAGCAATGCTGCGAGATAGGAATGATCGAAATCACTACGTCCAAGGAGAATATTCTGTTTTCTTCAACCTTCAAGGTTTATGCACTTCATAATTATTCGCTTGTACCTTCAACTGAGTTTGAGGTGCTAGCTGAATCCGCAAATTGCCTTCACGCGATAAAACACAAGCATAAAGACGTTTACGGGGTGCTGTTTCACCCTGAAGTCCGAAACAAAGCCGTTGTGAAACGGTTCATTAACGCTTTTCAGGTTGACCGAAGAATATAAAGCGGACACGTAATGTAAACTCTTAGCAACTAAATTAATGTTAAAGGAGATTGGGATTATTTGGGAAAAGAGTTGCCTCCGGAAAATCTTAGAAAAACCTGTGATCCTAGTGTTATGCGTTGCAAAACAACTCAGGAACTAGCCACTCTCCGACAGATAATCGGTCAGGAACGAGCTGTCAGGGCACTAAAGTTTGGCTTAGGAATCAGAGATCAAGGATTTAACATTTACGTGGCAGGTTATCCTGGAACCGGCAAGAAAACGGCTGTCAAGAACTTTGTGGAAGAAATAGCCAGTGTTGAACCTGTACCTCCTGACTGGTGCTACGTGAACAACTTTTCCAATCAGTATGAACCGAACGCAATACAATTGCCAGCGGGAAAAGGAAAACGGTTCCAAAACGACGTGAAAAACCTCATCGAGAACATCAGGACCGCGCTTCCCAAAGCCTTTGAGAGCGACGATTACGCCGCAAGAAGAGAAGCAACTATCAGAGGACTGGAAAGGCAGCGGAAAGAAGTAATTGATAAGCTTAACGCGAAGGCTCAGCAGGAAGGCTTCATAATTCAAAGCACACCAATAGGTCTGCTTCTTATCCCCGTGGTAAATGGCAAACCGCTTAAAGAAGAAGAATTGCTAAGCTTGCCCCAGAACACTAAGGACCTGATTCAGGAAAAAAGAGAGCGCTTGGAATCAGAACTTAGAAGTACAATGCGACAGTTTCTGGACATGGAAAGGAGAATTCGTGAAGAAATCAAGAAGCTTAACAGAGACGTTGCCCTCTACGCTATTGGAAACTTGGTGGAAGACCTAATCGAGAAATACAAAAACCTGTCCGAAATCACGACCTACCTGAAGGCCGTGCAAAGCGACATCCTAGACAACATAGCACAATTCGTAAAGAGAGACGAAACTCTGCAGCAAATGCCCTTTTCAGTGCCTTGGATGAAAGAGGCTCCATTCAGAAAGTACGAAGTAAACGTGATCGTTGACAACTCGGACGTAAAAGGCGCACCAGTCATAACAGAATTTAACCCAAATTACCAAAATCTTTTTGGGACGACAGAGAAGGAAGCCCAGTTTGGCGCTCTAGTAACTGACTTCACTATGATCCGCGGAGGTTCCCTGCACAAGGCTAACAGTGGATACCTTATTATCCCAGTTGAGGAACTGCTCCGAAACCCATTTTCATATGAAGGCTTGAAAAGAGCCCTTAGAGATCAGAAAATAGTCATCGAAGAGCCACAAGAGCGATTTGGTTTCATCAGTACCAAAGGTCTGAAGCCACAACCTATTTCCCTGCGCATTAAAGTGGTCCTCATCGGCAATCCATACTTGTACCAGCAGTTATTTACTTTGGACATGGAGTTCAAAGAGCTTTTCAAGGTTAAAGCGGAATTTGACACGACCATGAAGCGCTCAGAAGAAAACGTGATACTCTACGCAGCTTTCGTCTGCACCATCTGCAAGAAGGAAAACCTGAAACACCTTGACGGGTCAGGACTAGCCAAACTGGTAGAGTACAGCCAGAGACTTTCTCAAGACCAACAGAAACTTTCCACAAGGTTCGCCGAAGTAGCCGACATCATCCGCGAAGCCAACTTTTACGCTACACAAGAAAAGTCGGAAGTTGTAACCGGAAGTCATGTGAAAAAAGCCATAGAAGAGAAAATTTACAGATCCAAACTTATCCAAGAGAAAATCCAAGAAATGATTCAACGCGAAATACTACTCATCGACACAGTCGCGGAAAGAGTTGGGCAAGTGAACGGCCTATCAGTTATGGGCTTGGGAGACTTTGCTTTCGGTAGCCCTTCACGCGTAACAGCAAGCGTGGGCTTAGGTCGCGAAGGCGTAATCGATATTGAAAGGGAAGCCAAAATGGGGGGGCCCATCCACACCAAGGGCGTCCTGATTTTGAGCGGCTACTTGAATGAGAAGTACGCGCGAGACAAACCTCTGAGCTTATCCGCTAGGCTTGTTTTTGAACAAAACTACGGTGGCGTTGAAGGTGACAGTGCCTCAAGCACGGAATTATATGCGATATTGTCGGCGCTTTCTGGGCAACGAGAAAATCGAAGGCTTCTTTGAAGTTTGCAAGGCTAAGGGCTTCACGGGTCAGCAGGGAGTAATGATACCTGCGAGCAACGTCCAGAATCTGATGCTGAAGGAGGAGGTAGTGGACGCCGTTAAAGCTGGACAATTCCACATTTACTCTGTCAAAACCATTGACGAAGGTATAGAAATTCTCACAGGAATTAAAGCTGGAGAAAGGCAAAAAGACGGGACTTTTGATGATGGAACTGTGAATTACAGAGTTGACAAACAGCTCCAAGGCATGGCTGAAAAACTAAAAGAATTCCCATCTGCGACTACAAGCGAAAAGAAGAGCGAAAGGTAATTATTAACCATTCAATTCCCCTCTTAGATCATAATTGGGCTAGTCTTTGGCGGTTAGCTTTATTTGGAAAAGCTGTGACCACCTCTTCCCGGTTACGAAAAGTCGATCACCTTCCGCGTCATAAGCAATGCCATTGAGTACGTCGTTTGCGTCACTTTTTTCTAGGGTATATATTCCTGTCAAGTCTATCCATCCTGTAACTTGTCCATTATGGGGATCAATTTTTGCGATTTTGTCTGTTAGCCATATGTTAGCATAGACTTCACCATTAACATATTCAAGTTCATTTAGGTTTGTCACTGGACCATTATCATATACTTCAACCTTTCCAACTATCTCAAAGGTCTCAGGGTCCATGAAGTAGAGGTTTGCTGTTCCGTCACTCATTATCAGCTGGTTACCATCGTTTGTGATCCCCCAGCCTTCAGTAGTATAACTGAATTCTCGAAGTAGATCAAAAGAATGTTTATCATAGAGGAAACCTTTCTGTGACCGCCAAGTTAATTGGTAGATTCTGTTACCGAAAATAGTAATGCCTTCACCAAAAAGGTCACTGGGTAAGGAGTAAAGCTGTATTAAGTCGCCTGTTTCCAATTCTACACAACGTAGTGAAGAATTGCCGTATAGTCCTGTACCTTCGTATAGAAACCCATTCTCAATGACCAGTCCTTGAGTAAAGGCGTTTGGGTCATGAGGATATACGTTGACAACATCATAGGTGTAGCTTACTGGGATGGGTCTGTCTTCCAGCAAGACGAGTATCACAGAACCAATAACAAGCGCCAATGTAACTATCAGAATAGTGGCTACGTGAAGTTTCTTCATAGAGGTTCCCTGTATGTCTTGTACTTGTATCTAGATGATTTTAATGTATTCCCTTTTTGATAGAACGCTCTCTTATTTGGATAGTTTTATATCAGAATGTCAACAGAATACAGGTTTGAGTTCTAAAGCGGGTGTCAACTTTTGGCAAAGAAAGGTGAGAAATACAAGTGTGAAGCATGCGGTCTTATCATTGTGGTTGACGATCCCTGCGGCTGTCAAGCAGTCGAACTGGTATGTTGCGAAGCACCAATGAAATCTGTCAATGCGGTCACGAAGCCGAAACCGAAGGCTAAAGCAAAAACTAAGCCAAAAACTAAGAAGAAATAGAATCCTTTACTATCCTTCCTTTTTTTAATTAAAACTCGAGCCTGTTCTGGAAACCACAGTCAAGCAAATATCGCTTTTTGGGAAAAGCAAAGCGTTTCTTCATTAAAAATTCGAAATTCTTGTCTTCGTATTGATTTAGAAGAATCTACGTTTCTTCTTTTCTTGCTTAATGGAACCCTCGCTTATCGCTTCATCTTCTAATAGCGCTTCATTCTCTATGGCTGTTACAGTAACCCCATCTTCTTCGGGTTCTTCAGGTTGGGCAGGAGATTCTTCTGCCGTTTCCTTCTCAACACATGGAGCTTCAGTTTTTTGCGGTTCTCGCGCTAGTTTAGACTCAAGCTCTTTCTTCTTTGTTTCCAGATCAGATATAGCTTCCTTGGCAACCTTGTTGTGGTTCTTCAACTCTTCTATTGCGGCTTTCTCCCTTTTCAACGCTTCATTAGCGACTTCCTCTTGAAGCGAAAGCACGGTGTTTTCCAAATTAGCCTGTTTTTCCTTCAAAGAATGTGATTCGGCTTCAAGCTCTGCGCGCATAGCTTGCAGTTTTTCAAGTTCTTTTTGCGCACTCAATTTTCATCAAGCCTACAACTGATGATGTAAAAGAATAACTTTATGAAAAGACAATTCATATTCCAAATCAGATTCAGAGCAACTTATGCTGGCGTGCTTCGCTAAAGCAACGAGTAACATTTTTTTCTCTTTCTTTTCGATTAGGAAATCATTAACAAGTAGATACGCCATGCAAGACAATTTTGAGAATCAGTATCTATTTCTTGACCTTATCATTCAGCACGGTACTTTAAGTCTTTCTTTTCCTGAGTTCCTGCTGAAAGTTATTAAGGAGAAGCATACTTCATGAAAAACGAGAGTGGTTGCGCGTTTGAGCTTCAGAAGACATATGCATCCAAAAGTGAGCAAAGCAGAGATAGAAGTATTTAAGGCGCTAAGCGCGGCTGGTTTAACCAAAGGTATGGTAACACAAAAGACCATAGTGTTGAAGTCAACAATACCTGATTTTTGTTGGCTTAACAAGCGAAAAGCCGTGTACTTGGACGGTTTGCAGGCACACTCAAATGATAAACAGCGGCAACGCGATGAGGAAATCTGTGATTTGCTGGAGGCTAAAGGTTGGGAAGTGTTGAGGATACCGTATGAACCGCCATTAAGCGTAAAGAATCTTCAGAAAATAATAGCAGCAATCAAAGAGTTTGTAGCTTCAGACGACAAATGAAACTAGGCAAACTCAATTTTTTTGTAGTATGTTCTAGTTTTTTTTAATGTTCTCTTCTATAACTTCTCAAAGCAATTGTTTCGGCTTGTCAAGTCTGATGGCTTTTGTTTCCAGAACTTCAAGTCCTGTGTGTAGCTTTTTTGTTTCTTCCACCTTCCTTTCAGACTGCCCAAGGGTGTCCAGAAGCGTGATTCCCCTAAGCCCCCTGAAAAGCTTGTTAAACGCTTTGTTATCGATCTTTTCCTGTTGCGCTTTTGCACCTAAATTAAATCAACGCTCATGTTTTCAATAACTAAATGATGAACCAAGTTAACTTCTTAATATACTCGAATAAAACTACGCATAAACAATCCTAGAACAGTGTTTCCAATGTTGAAACGCTCATTCCACAGTGTCCCTTAACTATGGTCTTGCGTGTATGTTATTTGTGATTCAAATGACGAGCAAAAGGCAACTTGCCGTATTGACTATGTTGGTCTCCGTCATAATTACGGCGGCTCCGTTTTCAGTCATATTCTATGGGCAAGGTCAAGTTCAAGCAACACCTGCGGAAGAGCTGGTTGAAGTTGCTGACAAAGCAGAAAAACAAGTTCAAAATTTGATTGATCTTGTGTATGCTAATGAGACAACGCTTGAAGAAATTGAAGAAGTAGGCCTCCTTGGAGAGTTTGAAAACAATGTGACATTGTATTATGAAGGCTTTGGAAACTTGACTGTAGCTCATGAAGCGCTTGAACTTGCAGATTATGAAGGCGCGGTTGATTATGCAACCCAAGCTCTGAGCGTTTTCAGGGAAGTCTTCAATTCGATATATATGATTCTTGAGGACGCAGGGCTTCATGAAGGTCAGCTAATTGACAATCAGGGACTGTTAGAGGCTATGACACGCCAAATGCAAAGAATTGACCGTTTAAGAGAGCTTTTGCCCGAAGATGCACCCGATGAGATCAAGCAGCTACTTGACGACGCTGAAGCATTATTAGACATAGAAGCAGCCAGAACTTTACTTTTAGAAGACAAAGAAACCGAAGTTATAGATACTCTGCAGGAAGCAAAGGAGTTAATCTCACAAGTCTACGATTACCTGAAGGAGCAAGCGAAAGAACTCAATGCTTGGAGAATTGAGGGCTACTGCGAAAGAGTCCGCGAAAGAATCAGAGAAAGATTTAGAGAAGGAAACCAATCAGGAATTGATTTCACGGACGTTCTAGAATCGCTCGGTTACCACAGCGAAAGCCAATTCATGGAAAATCTGGAGAACATGATCCAAATAGCATTAGGCAAAACAGATGACTTCAAGAATGCACTGCAAGACCTAGATGCTATCGGCCAGATGGTTCAAGAAATGGATCAAGCCCTAACTCAAAAAATGAACCAGTACATGAGCGGATCTGGCTCAGATGGCGGGGGTGGCAGCAGCAGTGGTGATGGTTCAGGCAGTGGCAACATCGGCGGTAATTACGGTCACGGTGGCAATGGTTACGGTGGTGACGGCGGCAACGGACAGTAAAGAAGCAGCAGAAACTTTGCTTTTTCCTTTTTCAATTTTTTTATTTGTGCCTTTATTTGAGTTGGACTTGGTTTTCCAGTCCGATTTTCTTTACTTCAACTATTTCTAGCCTCTCTAGCCTTCTGACTAGTCTCCAAAGACTTGTTCTGGGCATGTCTGGAAATCTTTCTCTTATTTCAGCTTCGAAAGCTTTGCCGCCCTTTTCGCCTAAAAACTCTATTACATCTTTGTCTTCTTTCTTCAGTTGTGGGTAAGCTTTCAGTATTTTCTTAACGTTGGGTCCTCTTCGCCGTCTGATTATCAATATTGTTGAAATTACAACTGCAACCCCAAAGACTATAGCTGCGATTAAGTAGTCGATTGGAATTGAGGAGTCGGCTGTCCCGTTGTCTTCAGTTCCATCTTCCGGTAGCAAGGGTAGGACGTAACTTATCTCCCATTGTCCAGGATACAAGGACAGCTTTATTGAAGTCCCGCTTGTGTCTATCGCGCTTGGCATATTGTTCAAATAGATTACTGTTGAGTTTTTTGGCAGGAAAATTGTCAAGATATACGGATTGTCGGTTACTAAGGTCCACACCTCTGCTTCCTTCCTTGTGAGTGCAACCGTGTCATATTCGACCGAAATGCTTTCCGCTCCCAGAGTGAAAACAATCAAATCATCTCCGTTTATCTCGTAATCCACTACTAGCTGGTTCTCATCAAGCACTATTACGTTCTCAATTGATGAAGATAGAAGAGGGAATGTTATTTTAGGAGTCAACTCGCTAACAATCAATTTTTGTGTAATGTGGACTATGCCGTCTCTGTATACGGTCAGATCAGTAAATTCATTTTCGAATGAAACTTGAGCAAAAATCGTTGTTGCAGTGACAAGCAAATTTAGTGCGATCACTGCTATAACAGAAAAGATTGCTACGCGGTAACAAGTCTTCATGTTAGCTTCTGATCGAATTAGTTATTTTCGGAATAATAATTTTTGTGTATCTGAGGTACAGAGTTTTGCATATTTGCGTTTAAAAATTGGGTTGAAACAAGCGTTTCTCGTTTTGAAATGATTTTCTCGCAGTATCCCTTAAGTTACGGATTAGTATATATTGTGTCAGGTGATTTAAGATGTTAAAAACCAAACTCACAAAAAATCGAACAAAAATCACGGCTTCCATCATCACGCTACTGATGGCGCTCTGCTTTGCGCCTCTGTGCTTGGCGTCCGTTGGCGCTGGACAAGGCTCCGACGCAGGCAAGATCGAAGTGCCAGGCGTCCCTGACGACGCTGTGCAGTATAACAAGACTGAGGTGACACCTGTGGCTGAAATGGAACAGGTTAAGGCGGGAGAACCCACGCTACTCCAATACAGAAACATCACCATGCTGATGAACTGCACCAGAAACTGCGACCTAATAGTTACCGTAGATCCAACAGTCAAGCCGCAGCTCTTTGGGCTTTCAATAGATCCGAACCAAACAATGACACTCACTATGAACCTAAACGGTTCACCACTTGAAGGCGCACAAGTCATGGAGAGAACCCTCAACTTCTACTTTGGCATAGAACCCAACGCCACTGTGCAGTTAAACGCGCAGCTGCGGGTGCACATTAACCGGACAGAGCTTAGCCAGCAGCTTAACAGGGAAGTCAACGCTTCAAGGCTTACGTGGATGTACTGGAACAAAACCCGAGCCGAGTGGGAACCAGTTGAAAGCCACATGGACCAAAACGGGTACCTAGTATGCAACACAGACCACTTCTCAACATGGACAGTCGCTGAAAT
>WOR8_10001471_pt1 | contig 23861 bp, 16 predicted proteins | sample DeeMarSeWOR38_10_FD_19890 | JGI IMG/M metagenome (IMG submission 19890) | reverse complement strand
GAAGCGTGCCTTTGCCGGCTACTTTCCCCTTGTAAAGATCCACTAACCTTTGCTTGAATTTTAAGTTGTTGTCGCGGTCTGCAATATAGATTGCACATACACCGCAATATAGACCGCATGGCGAAAGCAAATCTGGATTAACTGTCATGATTTGGCCCCTCCCTGGCATGCCTGTTTCCGGCATTGAATTGAGTCAAAGCTGACCGTATGGAGTTGACATCACCTCGGTAATACTTTAGATTCTAAATAGCCCATTTTCATTCCTGTATTCGGTTGTGGTTTCCAATGAATTCTCTGTGATTGTTTATCATCTCCTGCTGACCTGACCTGCTGGTTGTTCCCGTGTCTGCCTGGATTGCCGAAGATTGTTGCCAGCTTCATAACTGACCCGACAGTTGATATCCCATGAACCGTTTTTAGAACCGGTAGATGGAAGCCATCTCAAAAAGGCGGGAGGCCAAAAGATTTTGCCAGCATAGCTGAATGACCCATCGGTTTTTAGCGTCAAGATGGTGGGCCTTTTGAGATAGCTTCTAACTTAAACCCGGAAAGGAGGCCAAATGAAAAATCTGCGGCTTAATTACGATGCATTGATTTCAATTTCCAGATCCCTATCAAAATCGAAAGATCCGGATGAAATTATCCGCATGACGGTGGAAAGCTTAAAAAAAGCACTGGATATCAAAGGATGCTCATTGTTTTTGATCAATCAACAGTCAAAAGAGTTGGAAATAGCCGCCTCGACCGGTCTGAGCGAGGAATATTTAAATAAGGGGCCAATCAGCGCGTTACACTCGATTGCCGACTCCCTGGAAGATGGGCCCATCGCCGTCTATGATGTCCGTGACGATCCCCGCATCCAATATCCCGAGGAAGCTACCAAAGAAGGAATCGCCTCCATTCTCAGTGTGCCGATTATGATCGGTGATAAAGCCATCGGTGCCATCCGGGCCTATACCGCCGAGAAGTGGGAATTTACCTTAGATGATGTTAATTTTGTACAGGCACTGGCCCAGATCGCTGGTATCCTGATCGAAATGACCCGGTTGTACCAGGGGCAAAGCGATCACATCGAGGCGCTGACCACCATGTGCGAGTCCCCGGCGCTGTAAATGCGATATTCAGCCGTAACCAGGAAGCTCTCACGTTATCTTTTACAAGATATGTTTTCACCACGGAAGCACCGAGGCCACCGAGATGATGTTTTAGGTTGGATCGGGAGATGACGATCCTACAAAGGCTCCCGGTCCTTCGAACCGTAATTTTACGGATTCGATTATCTACCGCGCAGCGGAGGTTGTTTTTCCTTGGCCCTGTCTCCGGACAATGGAAGATCTATCATAACGCCGTGACCGCCGTGTCTCGAGCGCAGCGGGTGGTGAAATTTATAAAAATAAATTTAAATCCGGCAATCAGCCCTTGAAGCATCGGCGGCAAGCCTAGGTGCCAGCAATCGGCACCAGCAGCGCGCTGTGGCTGAGGCGGATCGCCGGTTTTTCAATCCATTGCAGACCGCATGATTGTGCGATTGCCAGCGTCCTTTCTAAATCGGCAGCTGTGACATGCATCTTGGGTTCAACGATCAACATCCGGCCTGCGGCCCCCAGCAATAACTTGAGCTGTTTGAAAAATTTGTTCTGATCGGGCACTTCATGGACCATCCAGAAGGCCAGGATAAAGTCAACCGGCTCCATTATCCCGATATCCTCCGCCTGGCAACGGTGAGGCAAAATGCGGTCGGCCAGTCCGGCCCGGCGCACACGCCGTTCCATGACATCCAGCATTTTTTGCTGCAGATCTACGGCAATGACCCTGCCGGTATTGCCGACCAGGCGGGCCATGCCGATTGAAAAATATCCCATCCCACAGCCTAGATCCATCACCGTCATGCCCGCTTTTACATAGCTTCCGAGTACCTTGGGCGGGTTATGGATGAGCCTGCGAAGCGGATTGTCAAAAGTGTAGGCGATCCACCAGTTACATATGCGGTGCGTTCCGGATGAATTAAGCGAACGGGAAACCATCGTGCCAAACCTCCTGCAATACATCGGATTTTGAAATCAGTTCGATCCAATACGTGCTGGCACTATAGATGATCCTGTATACCAATGCTTTTCTGTAATGTAAACATTCGTAACAAAGTGTATGCGTGAACCATAACCGCCAGGGCCACAAAAAACGGGGTTGACAGACCATCCGTCAACCCCGATCACCGGTATCCGCACCAATCGGCTAATTATTTATCCCGGGCCATGATATCCCGCCGGAGTGCCGATGGTGAGGAACTGAATTATTCTTGCATATGAATCGATTGAATGACGTTGCTTTTGTCATATTCAATCGTTACGGCATCTCCTTTTTGTATGGTTTTGAGGTCATTATCGGGACCGGCCTTCAGCATGAAGGTTTTGCCGGCATCATCGATGACGGCCACCTCTCCCGAGTTCGGATCAACTGAAACAATCGTTCCCTTAACGGCCATGACGGAATCATCCGCCTGGGTCAGGGTTGCGGTGGCCACAAAAAGTGCAAACAGAATAACGGCTATCAATGCAAACGGTTTTTCAATCCTTAGGGTTTTCATTTTTTTCTCCTTTTTATGGTGGCTTAGATCTGTTGCTCGGGTCGAAAACAATCAGATCTTGCAGACCGGAATTTTAATTGGAAGATTCTCACCCCCTTTCGGTTCATGTTTCAGGACCCGGAATCCATGCCCGCCGGGCGAGCATTCGTTTTGGCGGCTGGCACCTGACAGGCCCGTGATTACGACCCTGGGCCATCAAAAAGCAAGGGATGTGCCATTTCAGGAAGATTGTCGTATCACGCTGAAATTATTTAAATTTTTATCTTACAAAAAACTGCCGCTGTCCAAAGGGTGAATGATTTTTTTTACATCGGGCTGTGTAACCGGCAGGCTGACTTTTCTAACATATCGAATTTACTTTGATTTTAAGCGTATCCTATTTCATACCCCTCTTCGGATTGCTTTTTTTAAAGCGGCGGTCATCGGAACGGTTTACAGGCAGGCTACTGCTTTTTGCAGTCAAAGGTATAGGTGAAATCTTCCAGGTTGGTTCCCATGTCGACTTTGAAAAACCGGTAGCGGTTGCCCTCAAACCACTGGGGAAGATCACCGGTCCATATCTTTTTCTTATCGGATGGCGTTTCAGCGTAAAAATAGATATAGCGGTTATGGGTGTCGACGACATGCTTCTTTATACCAGGCTCGACGCTGAACCATCCGCGGGTCTGCCAGAAGGACGGGCTGTTTTTCCCGTCCAGGTAATATACGATGACGTCGATGGTGCGGTAACATTCATTTTTGACGAAAACCCTGGGAAACGTATTGGGGGGCACGGGTTTGCGGTTCAATTCGGCTTCGATCTGGGTTAAAATTTGAGCGGCCGTGGCCCTGTCTCTGAAGACGTGACCCTCGACCGCGTTGACCCCGACCTTGGTGGTAACGGTCGTAACCGGCATGATCGTGATCGTGATATCCAGTTCGGTGGTAGATGCCTTGATTTCGGTTTCGTTTTTTTGGGTTTGCATGGACTCAAACCGAACATCCATTTTCTTCAAAGCGCTTTTGGTGGCGGCTTTGACCTGGACGGCATCTCCCATTACGGTTTTTTTGACGACATTGGAAGTGCTGTAGTGGTATACCTCACTGGCACCGGTAAATGCCCCGGGGACAATTAACTCGGCGCAGCCGGCCAGCAGCCCAAAAAGGCCGAACAAACCCAGTTTTGCCGTGGTTTGCTTGATCAAATTCATTCCGCGCTACCCTGGTTTTTAGTTTATTTGCGATCGGTTCGGCAGAATTTAACAACATTTATCCGGCGAATCAATTGTTATTGAAACAGATCGCCCACTGAATACCTTCTTGATATTGATAAGATTAATGTGATTAGATAGATTCCGAATGAAAGGAAGGTCTCTTGATAAAGGAAAAACAGAAAAAGCAACCCTCCAAGATCGAACAGGCCGCCTCAGATCTGTTTAATTATGCCATTGACCGCGAAGACGTCAACTGGCTGATGGCAAACCTGTCCGCACAAGCCGATATTAAACGGACCACGGTGGAATATGAGCTGCCGATTTTGAAAATTATCAGTGTCGGATGGAGCCTGTCTTATTTTCTTCCCGGCGGCCCGCAAAAAGACGAGCTGTCGAATCTTTACTGGACGGCCATCAACGACTTTTCAAAAGACCTGTCGTCGACCACTGAGATGATGACCGGTCAGAAGATCGATTATTTTGAAATCCTCAAAGAACGCCTGGACATGTACGTAAATACACTGGAGCAGCATCCCGAAGCACAGGATCCGGCCACCGTCATTGGACCGGAATTTGCGTGCACCTGCGGTAATGCCGACGATATCTTCACCTTTATGGCCGGCTCCAAAATGTTTATGTCGGTCATCGGCCGGGTCAAGGAATACCTGGAAGCCATTAAATTACGGTAAATGCTAATTTGTTAATCTATTTTAGAAGTGGTTTCAAAATTCCAGATCACGTCCAAAGACAAGGCGCCGATTTGGTTTAAAAGCGGAGCCTACTCGTCGTGGGTGAGCATGTAAAACCAAATCGCAACGCAGTATTTGGGCGTTAGATGGGGTTTTGAAACCACTTCTAATCGATATGTTGCAGCACCTGGGCCGTCCGGGCCGGCAGATACAGGCTGAGGAAATGGTTTTTGTGATGGGCGTCGGCTTTTGAGGCCGTCAGGTGCTCCTGTTCCGGTTGCAGGCGGCGATGACCGCCGTACCGGCCATCATCCGTGTTGAATAGCATTTTATATTTGCCGGGCGGGGCTTCAAAGCGGTAGTCCGAATAGGACCGATCCGGATGAAAGTTAAAGGTCAGCAACAGTCCGGCACGCTCGAAAATAATGATTTTGTTGGCGTCATGCTCATGTATGATGTTCGGGCCGGGGCTGTCCAGCAATTTGAATTTTTTAGCCAACCGAATCATATCCCGATCAAAACAGGCGCTGAACTGGTATTTTAACCCGGGGTCATCGGCCAGATGCCACTGGCGGCGGGCATAATGACAGGACCAGTTATTGCCCTCCCGCGGAAAATCAATCCACTCCGGATGGCCGAATTCATTGCCCATAAAATTAAGATAGCCGGCACCGGCGGTGGCCAGCGTGATCAGGCGGATCATCTTGTGCAGCGCCATGCCGCGCTCCACTCGGATATTTTGATCTTCCACCCGCATGTGATCATACATATCTGCGTCGATTAACCGAAAGATGATGGTTTTATCGCCCACCAGGGCCTGATCGTGGGATTCGGCATAGCTGATGGTTTTTTCCTCAGCCCGCCGGTTGGTCAGCTCATGCCAGATCTGGCCGATGGGCCACTGTTCATCCGGAACTTCTTTAATCAGCTTGATCCAATAGTCCGGGACCCCCATGGCAAAGCGGTAATCAAATCCAACGCCGCCGCTGGACAGGGGCGCGGCCAGACCCGGCATCCCGCTGACGTCCTCGGCAATGATCCGCGCATCAGGGCGCACGGTATGAATCAGTTCGCCCGCCAGCGCCAGATAGGCCAGGGCCTCTTCGTCCACGCTGTCATCGAAATAGTCGTCATAGGACGTAAACGCTTTGCTGAGACCGTGGTGAAGATACAGCATGCTGGTGATACCGTCGAAGCGAAACCCGTCGAAGTGGTATTCGTCCAGCCAGAACCGGCAGTTTGAAAGCAAAAAATGCAGGACCTGGTGTTTGCCGTAGTCAAAACAGCGCGAATCCCAGAGCTCATGGCGCCCCCGGGGGCCGTCATGGAAGTATTGATGCAGGGTACCGTCGAAACGGCTCAGCCCTTCGATTTCATTGGAAACGGCATGGGAATGAATGATGTCCATGAAAACCGCCAACCCGTTGCCGTGGGCTGCGTCGATCAGGGCTTTGAGATCATCGGGCGATCCAAAACGGGAAGAAACGGCAAAAAAGCTGGATACCTGATAGCCAAACGAACCGTAATAGGGATGCTCCTGGACCGCCATGAGCTGGATGGTGTTGTAGCCGGATTTTACAATTCGGGGCAGAACATCCGCGGTAAACTCTTTAAATGAGCCGATCTTGCCTTCTTCCTGAGCCATGCCGACGTGGGCTTCATAAATCAGCGGCGCTTCAGCCGGGGGCTGAAAATTCCGGTACTGCCATTGATGGGGCGCATCGGGATACCAGACCTGGGCGTTGAAAATCAATGTTTCCGGATCCTGGACCACTCGGCGGGCATAGGCGGGGATGCGGTCGCCCTGGCCGCCGTCCCAGTATATCCGGAGCCGGTAATGATCAAGATGCTTCAACCGCCCCGCTGCCAGGCGGATTTCCCAGACCCCTTCCTCATTGAGCCGGTTTAAAGCAAAGGCGGCGTCTTCATGCCAGCCGGTCATATCACCGATCAGGAAAATTCGCCGGGCATTGGGTGCCCATTCGCGTAAAACCCATTCCGTGTCCTGCAAATGCAGGCCGAAGTATTCATGGCCCGAAGCAAAATCGGCCAGCGTCAGTTTGACGCCGGTCAAACGCCTTTTGGTTGCAGCGATCTTCGACAGGCGACGGTGAATGATGTCGGCGTAGGGCTTTAAGTACGGATCGCCCCGCAGAAGGCGCCCCAATCTTTCCTCGATTTGCCCATTATTGGAAGGTCTTTGTTCCTGGGGAGGCATATTTATTGAGAAGTCGTGTCGGTTTTTGTGTTACTGTCTTTTAAACCACGGATTTTTCACCCCGGTTAAATAGGCTGCGCATGTAACGGGACAAGCGGAGTTACACTGAAATTTTATCAACAAAGGCATTTTCAGTGATTTTCTGCGCGCCGCGCCATCGCTTTAGCAACGGCTGGCGTTCCTCCGTGGCGAATATTTTTTTATTGTATGCTGCATTCCGGCACCAAGCCCCTGTTGATCAGCGGCCGTTTCAGCATTTTTTCGTAGAGCTGGATGTATTGGCGGGCCGTATTGGCATGGGTGAAACTGGCCGCGCTTTCGGTCATAATGCGACGGATCTGTTTGCTTTTTACTTTCGGCGCAAGATTATAAAAGGACATGGCCTGCTTTATGGCCCACAGCAGCCCATTGGGATCGAAATGCTTGAATAAAAAGCCGTTGCCCGTATTTTTTTTGACATTCAGATCCGTGACCGTATCGTGGATACCGCCGGTATCATGGGCCACCGGCAGTGATCCGTAAATCGGGGCGATCATTTGCGGCAGGCCGCAGGGTTCAAAACTCGACGGCATCAGGATAAAATCCGAGGCCGCGTAAGCCAGGTGCTCCAGCGCGTTACTGAAGTCATAAATCGCCACCCGTTTATGAAACCCGTGGTGATTGACGATATCTCTGAAAACCAACTGATGGTCACCGTTGGCCACAAAAACCACTTGCAGGTTTTGATCCCAGTGATCGGAAATGACCTGATAGAAAATTTCAGCCAGCAAGTGACAGCCTTTTTGAACCGGATCCAGCCGCGACGGCCAGAAAAATATGGGGGCCTGATCGTCCTGGATCAATCCCAGCTTTTCTTGTAAAAACCGCTTGTTTTCTTTTTTGCCCTTGACGTGATCCGCCGGACCGAATTTTTGGGCCAATTCATCGTCCAGGGTTGGATCAAATGAAGGATCCGGTGCGTTGAGGATCCCCGCCGCGCATTCGGCCTGGACCTTGTTGGCCAGCTCACGACGTATCTGGGGCTCAACAAAAGAATGCCGGTCGCCGACGATTTCTGTCAGAAAGGTGGGGCTGACCACATTGACAAAATGAGCCGCAAAAATTCCGCTGGTCAGCAGGTCCACCGGGATGCTGTTGCGAACCTGTTCGTAGCTGGTGGCCATATTCTCGTAATAGAGGTTTTGCCAGAAATAGGCCGCATCGATGCCGCGGTCTTCAACATGGGCCAGTGTGGTTTTTACCGTATGGATATTATGGATGGTGAAAAGACAGGGAATCCCGTGTTCTCTGGCCACGGCCGGGATCAGTCCGGTCATCCAGTCGTTGCAGTGGATGAGATCCGGCTGGACCCGGGGAATGATGTTGTTGATGACTTCGCGTTGAAAGGCCAGGGCCAGCTTGATGTTTTCATCCCCATAGGCAGAATATACCCGGTTGATATAATAGAAGGCGCGATCTTCGGCCAGGTGAACACGGTCCGTGGGCATCTTGTCTTGGATACGGTTGATTTCTTTTTTTAAAACCGGGGCCAGTTTGTCGCTAAAAACCGAACGGTAATCGGGGATGGCCACATGAACGTCGGCTCCCTGTTCAAACAAAGCACTGATAAGAGAGGCCGACACATCGGCCAGCCCCCCCGCTTTCGCCGTATAAAAGGAGGCCAGGCCCCCCATGCGGTCAGGAAGATAAGTGACTTCCGGGGTAATGATCAGCACCCGGGGGTTGCAGGGTATTTCGTTCATGTGCTCTAGTCCTATCGGGTGAGCTACAACATTTTGTTCTCATTACCCTAATCGGCAATGAAGTTATTGGTTATTCGTTATTTGTTATTGATTCAGAATATCAGATATTCATTCTAATCACGAGTAACATATAACGCTGCCCTGTCCTGCTAGGCCCACGTCAGCAAACGGGGGGTGGATTTAATGCGTTCATCACCGTGGGGTGCGACCCGCACGGTGTATCCGAATCGCCCGGAAACGTCGCAAATCAGGTCACAGCCATACAGATAGTTCCCCTTGCCGCGGTCTTCCAGCACCGTCATCGGCTCCACGTGGCTGGCGAATACTTCTTGCAGGGATTTTAAGATGCCGTAATAAAGCTCCACATCGACTTCATCGGCGTGCAGCTCACCGAGGTATACTTCCGCAGTCACCCGAAAGGCATCGCCGACCCGAAAGGGTCCCGCGGCCTGCCGCACCGGAGGCTTGATGGTGATATTCGACCAATGGCTGCGCAGCCGTTTTATTTGGGCGGCCAGCTTTTTGGCCTCGCCGGCCTTCTCGGCAACCAGGGAATCCCAGCGCCTGGCGGATGGGATATAAAAGCGCGATTCATACTCTGACACCATCCGCATGCTGCAAAAGGTTTCCATGGCCATTTTCATGCTGGCTTTCATTTTTTTAATCCAGCAGGTGGGGGGATTGCCCTCCTTGCGGTCATAAAAGCACGGAATGACTTCAGTTTCCAGAACATTATACAGCGCCTGGCTCTCGATGGCATCCTGGTAGCTGTGATCTTCATATTCTTCGCCCTTTCCGATTCGCCAGCCGCATTCTTCCGAATACCCTTCGTCCCACCATCCATCGAGGACACTGACATTGAGCACACCGTTGACGGCGGCTTTCATGCCGGAAGTTCCGCAGGCTTCAAGGGGTCGCCGGGGAGTGTTCAGCCACACGTCCGCTCCCTGCAGCAGATGACGGGCCAGGTGCATGTCGTAGTCTTCCAAAAAGATGATGTTGTTGGCCACCGCCGGTTTGCTGGCAAACTGAAACAGGCGTTTGATCAATTCTTTGCCCTCGTCGTCCTTGGGATGGGCTTTGCCCGCAAATATGAACTGAACCGGCCTTTTTTTGTTGTTGATGAGCGCTTCCAGGCGATCCATGTCCTGCAGGAGCAGGTTGGCCCGCTTGTAGGTGGCAAACCGACGGGCAAAGGCAATGGTCAGCGCATCGTTATCAAGCGCGGCCTCGACCGCCCGCAGCACATTGGGCGGGGCGTTGCGCCGGGCGTACTGCTTGACGAGTTGCTCTCTGCAGGTCCGCACCAGGCGGGAGTGGTTCATTTCATGGGCACGCCACAATTCTTCATCGTAGATATCATCGATGCGTTTGATATTTTCAGATTTACGGGACCCCATATACCAGTCGGGACCCAGGGTGCGATCGAAGATATAGGCAAACTCCTGGGAAATAAAGGATGATATGTGGATGCCGTTGGTAATGTGGGAAATGGGGACTTCTTCCACGGGGCGCCGGGGCCAGACAAAGGACCACATTCTGCGTGCCACCGATCCGTGCAACTTGCTGACCCCGTTGCAATAGGCCGCCATGTGCAGGGCCAGGATAAACATGGAAAGGGGCGCATCTTTACTGGATCCCTCCGGTTGCCCCCAGGATATAATTTCATCAACCGATGTCCCGAGACGTGCTTCAAACGGCTGCACATAGGATTTTACCATCTCCACCGGAAATTCGTCATGCCCGGCCGCCACCGGCGTGTGGGTGGTAAAGACCGTGGTCCGCGGAACGATTTCCAGGGCGGTTTTAATATCGACCTTGTGATCAGTCATGGTCACGGCCAGCCGCTCCAGGCTGGCAAAGGCTGAATGGCCCTCGTTCATATGCAGGACCTTGGGCTTGATCCCCATGGCATTGAGCGCCCGCATACCGCCGATGCCCAGGAGGATTTCCTGGGCCAGGCGAATCTTGGCGTCCCCGACATACAGGCTCGAGGTAATCTCGCGATTGCCGGCCGAGTTTTCAGCGATATTGGTATCCAGCAAATAGAGCGGAATGCGTCCGATCATAATTTTCCAGATGACGGCATGAACGGAACCGTCCGGTCCGTCAACGGTCACCCTGATGTCGTTGCCCGCCTCGTCCTGCATGCGGTCCGCCGGCAGTTTGTAAAGATCGGTTTCCGGGTAGTCTTCCTGCTGCCAGCCTTCGGGGTTGAGATACTGGCGAAAATAGCCGTACTGATACATCAGGCCGATACCGACCAGTGGCAGTTCCAGATTGGATGCGGCCTTTAAATGGTCACCGGACAGGATGCCGAGGCCGCCGGCAAACAGCGGAAGGCTTTCGTGAATGCCGAATTCCATCGAAAAATAAGCAATGGTATCCCCCGGTTGATAGGGATATTCTTCTTGATCCACCGGATCGAGCACCCGATCTTCAAAGGCTGCTCTCACCCGCTCCAGGTGGGCCAGGTAACCTTCATCTTCGACAAGCTGCTCGAAACGGTTCTGGGGCACTTTGGCCAGAAAAGCGATCGGGTTGCGCCCGCAGGCCACCCACAGGGTCGGATCGATGCGCCGAAACAGTTCAATGGCATCCTTTTTCCAGCACCACCACAGATTGCGTGACAAATCCTCCAAAAATTCGAGGGCCATGGGGATGTTGGGAAATACCTGATAAGTTTTAAATTTTTTCATTTATACATCATCCTTGGAATTGTTAACTGGTTTGGCTTTCAAATTCAAAACATATAGGCTAAATTCCAAAAAATCAACTGCCCTTTGACACCGGATAAAGTTTAGTTTAAGTTACCCGGATCTTGATCTTGAGGGCGGATGCCACCTGCCCAAAGCGCTGTCGTGATAATATCTTAAAATTCTCCACATAAAGATCGACATCCGGCGGATATTACCGGGGAGTTAGAGGAAAGCAACGCATGAAGAATTCCGAACCGAAGTCAGAAGATAAGGAACCCGTCCGGCATCTGAAGGCGAGTTCCAAACTATACGAAATAAATACACGGGTTTGGCTGAGAAGATTTGATAGCGGGGACAACCAGGCGAAACTGGACGATGTTCCGATGGCATACTGGGAAGGCCTGGCGCAAAAAGGAATTAATTATGTTTGGCTGATGGGGGTCTGGAAAATCTGCAGCAGCACAATCGAAAAGTATTGCCTTAAGGAGGGGCCGGTTAAAGATAGCTTTAAAACCACTTTGAGGGATTTACAGCGCGAGGACATTATCGGTTCACCCTATGCCATCGACCGCTACGAAGTCAATCCACTGATTGGAAACGAAAGAAGTCTTCTGGATACAAGAACGGTCTTAAACAAATTGGGCATCAAGCTAATACTTGATTTTGTGCCAAATCATTTCAGTGCGGACAGTTCTGTGATCCGAACAGATCCCTACGTTTTTCTCCAGGGCGATTTTGATGAGCTTAGCGATGATTCGACCACCTTTTATAAACCCTTCGAAGACGATGACAGGATCTTTGCCCATGGGCGTGATCCTTTTTTTCCGGCATGGGAAGATACGGTTCAGGTCAATTATTTCAGCCCGGCTGCGCGTGAATTTATGATGAATGCGCTGATGGCTTTAACCAGACTCTGCGACGGGGTCAGATGTGATATGGCCATGCTGAGTCTCAACGATATTTTTAAAGAAACCTGGCATCGCATCGTCACAAAAATGAACGACGACCCGCCGCAGGATGAATTTTGGACCGTTTGCATTAAAGCGGTAAAAGACGCTTTTCCAGACTTTCTTTTTTTGGCAGAGGTTTACTGGGATCTTGAAGGCCGTCTTTTGGAAATGGGGTTTGATTTCATTTATGATAAAAAACTCACCGACCGACTGTATAACGGAAGCGCAAACGAAATCAGGGAACACTTATGGGCCGCAGATGATTTTCAAAGAAAATCGATGCGATTTATTGAAAATCATGACGAACAAAGGGCTGTAACTGCGCTGGGTGAGGAAAAATCCAAGGCGGCGGCCGTGATTATAAGTACGTTACAAGGCATGCATTTTTATCATGATGGGCAGTTTGAGGGCAGGACGGTCAAACTGCCCGTTCAACTCGGTCGGGAACCGTTGGAGCCGGTTAACACGGACCTCATGCAATTTTATAAAAAGCTGTTGACCATCACCAGCGCGACCATATTTAAAAAAGGCCGATGGCTTCTCCTGGAGGTATTGCCGAGTTGGGATGACGATCCGTCATATCAAAATATATTAAGCTGGCGGTGGAAATACGCCCCCGAAAACTGCCTGGTGATTGTGAACTATTCGGAGGCGGTGGCAACCTGCCGCATAAAATTAGATGTCATCGGTTACCCGGGACAGGTTGAAATCGTCGATGTCTTGAATGAAAAAACCTATATGCGCTCGGCCGAAGATTTGGGCCGCGATGGTCTGCATGTTGTGCTCGATGCCTACAAGAGCCATATTTTTTCATTCTAACTCTATCCGACCGTAATTGTCGGCAAGCGGATTCAGATTAGTTCCGGGCCGAAGCCCGATCAGGTAGCCCGCTTCGGGTCTGGGGATGCCATCCAGATCGATGCTGAACCTGTTTGCGCCGACCAGGGCCTCATCAACGGGAATATATTTTCGAAAAACCTTTAAACCCGGAAACAGGCCTGCCAGCACTTTCACCGCCTGCATTTTCTCGGTCCTTCCGTTTTCAAAATTCACCATGGCCTCCTCGCATTTACCGTAGACGACAACATCCACCATAAATTCTTCGCCTAGATAGCGAATCTGTTTGGAGCCATTTCTTCTCATTGGATGTGAGCAAATAATATGAGGCCTGTCCGGATCCAGTGAGTCAACCTGCCTGCGGAAAGAATCTCTTTCTTTGAGCCTGACCAGATCCTCCAACAACGCAACCGCCCTTGACGCCGGGCTGACCGGCACTTTATTGGACGGCATTTTTGCCTGCGCGAGTAACGCTTCGATGGTGACCGGCGATCGGGCCGTCCAGAATCCGCTGTGGCCCGGCATATTGATAATCCCTTCATCTCCCGACCCAAAAAGATTCGGCATCATAATGACGGCATCCCTTCCAATGGAATCCGCGATAGAAGCAAGTACCGACCTGAGCAGCTCATGGTTCAACCGATCCAAATCAACATCGGCGTCCGGCGTCAAGTATCCCTGATCAGTCAGGTATTTTATTACCGCCTGCTTTTGCTCTTTGGTCTTAAAATAATATTTTTTTTGAGCCCATTTCTCCTTGCCTTCCCACCATCCGCGCAGGGTAATCGTGTCATGGGTGGAAAAACACACATGGCTGTTGGAATCCAGCCGGTCAAACCAGAATTCATTGTGATCGCCTGTAAAATACTGGTAGCCAAAAATCAGGGGTTTAAATTCGGATGCCCCGAGTTCCTGCAAAGAACGGGTAACGGCTTCCGGCACAACGCCCAGGTTCTCGAATACCAGCGTTTTGCCACCCTCCTGGGCGATTTGCATAAAATCGGACAGGATTTCCTCTCCCGGGCCCATTTCAAAAAAACCGACCCGGATGCTGTCAGAGGGGGCCAGGAACATTTCGCGTTCCCGGATGATCTTCTCCAGAAAATCGGTTTCGGAAATATCGTTGGGGCTGAGCAGCGCATAGATAAACCGCTGATCTTGTGCCGTGACGCCCTGGCTGTACCAGCCAAATTGTTCGGGCTCACGGGTTCCATTGGCCGCGCATCGCGCTGCCAGGATAACATTGGAAGGCTTCAGGCTGCCATCCCGATCAAACAGGCGCGCAACAATGTTGGCGGGGAACCTGGCCTGAATTCCGTTCACGATAACATTGTAGATCGCCTTTCTTTTTTCCGCGGGTGAGGCGGGCGTGTTTAATTCAGCCTCAACTTGATCCCATATCCCCATCTTTTCAAGGGTCATCTCCCAGTCATCATCTTCTGTCAGACAGTAAAGCCGGTAATACCCCAGCAGGTGATCGATTCTCAAAAAATCGCAATACTGCAGATAAAACGCGAGCCGCTTTGACAACAGGTTTTGGGCCGATGGGGTCTGCATGTTGAGCGCATAAAACTCCCAATGCTGCGGGATATCGAGCCGGTGGGGCGGGGCGCCCTGGGTGCACCGGCGCTTGAGGGTTTGCGGATCGATCAGGAAGGCGTCCAGATTGCCCCATATATCCGCGCTGCCGAACGCGAAGGGCTGATCCAGCATCAAATCGACGGTCACTTCACCTTCAGCGCATTTTTCACGAACGCAGCCGAGCTGAACATGGAGCAGCCACTGGACGAAAAACTCAAAAAACAGCTCATTTTTATAGGTCCGCTTCAGGTGCTGGATTTTTTCGGCAGAATGAACGGCGATTTCCCGGGGCCACTTCCTGAAGTCATCTGTCTTAAGCTCCCTTGCCAGAATGGCAAACAGGAGCGGATCGACAAGCCCTCGCTGCGACAAACAAAACTCCATAAAGGCCCGGGCCCGCGGGCCGGAGTGCTTCAACTCCAGATCGGACATCGGGCGGGAAGGAAAATCGACCACGATGGAACTATCTTGCTGCAGTTCAGCTGCTTGGAACCCTTCAAAGAGTTCTCTCAAAACCTGATATTTTAATTCGCGGGTTTCATGGTTGGTGGCGTTATGTCGCCGGTTTAATCCTGCCCCCTGCGCATGAAGGGTCGCCACCAGAGGCGGAATCTTCGAAAATGAATCATTTGGGTTTGGGGGGATATCAAAATATTCCAAGAGCATTTTCATCCCGATGTAAACGGGATCGAATACGAACGCACTGACGTTGCTGTAGGGAGAGTTGTCATCCATGGGGAGATTGAGCGGTAACAGCGACATGAGAGACACACCGGCTTTCTTCGCAAATTCAACCCACATCAGCAAGGCGTCCAGGTCTCCGACACCCCAGTCTTCTGCGGTCCTCAGGTAAGACAACGGAGCGAATAAACCCATTGACCGCACACCGAGAAACCCCCTGGACACCTTATCAATACGATAACGACGATTCGATTTGACCCTGCTGTGATTCATGCCAACGCCACCGCCTTGTTGAGTCGACCGGCGATATCGCCCTGTTTAGCCAGTTGTATAATTCGGCCGGCGGCGATCGCCTCCCAGCCCCAGTCCCTGCCGTAGGTTTCATAGCCGAACTCGTGGATCGCTCTGGCCAGAATCCAATAATTGACCAGGGCTCGGGCAACATCGCGATTCCAGCTGCTTAAGATCATATTCCCCAACCCCTGTGACTCGATTTCATCAAGGTAGCCTTCAATGAAAAACGCGGTCATATCCTTCAGCCACGACCGCAACACCCCCGTCAAATTTTTATCCAGCCCGGTTATGGGGGCGTTGCCGAGGGGCTGATGTCCGAGCAGAACCAGAGACGCCTTCCGCTGAGTTTCATGATCATCCGAATTCTGATAGTTTAATCCCAGGTATTCGTAAAGGGTTGTATGGACGATATACAGCAGGGATTGAACCAGGCCCGCTAGATCCACCGGAAGGCTGGCGCGCACATCGTGGTTTGAGCGGACCAATTCTCGGGCCGGCGGCCCTTCGAAGTCGATCCACTTGATCTGTGAGGTGATCTGGGTCGATTGGTGTCGGATTTGCTGAAGGTTGCCGCTTTGAATCGCATCTAATAACGTTTCGATGGTCGCAGCGTTTTCGGCCGTTTCGAGCAAGCCCTGGTCCAAATGAAGATCGCCGTGAACCGGGGCTTTCATGGTGATGCCGTCCAGATTTCGCAGACTCACGATGGCATTGGCAATGGGTCCCCGCGGGGAATCAGCACCACTGGCCGCGGTTTTGACCCCCGAGCCAAAGTGATCGAGCATCCCGGACAACTCCTGCAACGCTGCGGCACCCCTGGAATCCCGGCACCTTTTCTCAAGCGCCGCCATGGCCTTAATCAAGTTGTTTCGGACCGTATCCGACCAGTTACACAAATCATCAGTTGCCGCCGGGCTGGCACCAAAGCCCGCCGGGCTGCTATGGGCAAACGCCTTGTGCATGTCAACAACGGTTCTTAAAACCCCGTGAATAAATATCCGCATGCCCTGTTTGTACGGGTCATATTTTTTAAACGCTTCGCCGGATCCGACCGCATCCCGATCATCCAGCAATCTGGCCAACCCTGCACTGAAAACATCGCCCAGCTGACCGCCGCTCCTGATGGCTTGGGTCATCAGGACCAGGGGGGCCCGCTGTCCGTCGGGGGATATATAGTCGGCAGCACCCAGCAATTGGGGAATGTTGGGGTAGCTGGCGGCCGCCAGTATTTCATAGCGTTCGGGTTCAGGATTGGGTGGCCATATTTTACCCGGGCGGCCGGAGGCTCCGCGCAGGTCTTTGTAGGTTTTAGACACCACCGACTGCTGAGCCGAATCAAGGAAGGTCAATACATTGGATGAAGAAAAAGCCATCGCCGTTGGATTGATAGACAGTTCGGTTTCATCAATTTCGGACAGGATGCGGCCGGCCGGCCGAAAGCGGACCGTTGCCCCGCGGGCGGTGGGTATCACCGCCGAATTTTTAAAATACGGCAGGATTGCTTTTTGATGCGCAAGGAAATGTTCGGCCCAATAAAGGTGCCTGACGCCGTCGATAAGCTGTAAGACAAAACCGTCCTCTGTGGAAACGGATTCGATCGGAGAGGCCGAAAGGATGACCGGTACAAAATACCGCTTAACCAGCATTGATTTGTCGTGGCTTCTTAAATCAAAGCGTGCGATAACCCCCTCGGTTATAAGGCCGCTGGTTTCTGAGATGCGAAAGCTGTCGGCGACCACCACAGCATCGATGACAGCGTCTTTTTCCAAAAACCATCTTTTATCATGGAATCGGTGTTTCAGGTAAGGAACAACCAGACCCGGGTTGGCATCTACTTGGCGGCCGCTTAACTTTATGTCAATATGGCAAGGGGCACTAGGGTCTGAATCATTTTGAGATATGTTCTGATCGGGTCTTTCAGCTGGCATACGAATAAATGTGAACGATGAATTTGCCCAAAATTTTCCTCTTTAAAATATTGATGAATTAGATTAAAGTCAATAATATAGTAACCCTTTAAATTTATAGGAGGAATCAGTAAGTGTCTTCCGAATTGCCGTTGGTGCGATGGAGCTGATCTTCACGGTTTGGTGCGGTTCGGACGGGCAGTGCCCGGTCGCTATGATTGGATTTCACCATACGTTTTTGCCATTCTTTTTAAATCTTACACCGCTATAACAACCCCTCATCATTCAGCTTTCGGCATAGCGAGAAGCCGGCCTGGATTTCAACCGGTGGTTGGTGTTATGGTTGACACCGATGATCGGTGTCGTTTTTACTTGAAAATGACTGTAATATAAGTATAAGATATTGCAAAGGAAATTTTACGATTAGATCCGCATTAACAGGTAATTGAATATGAAATCCTCAAATGCTCGGCTGCTTTTTACCCTAGGCCTGGTTTTACTGTTCCCATTTACCGCAGGATCGCAGCCCGACAGCACGATTGTGCTGGTTGACGCGGCCATGTGTGAAGATATCCAGAGCGGTGCTCCCCAAAACCCGACAACCGTCTTTTCCATCGAAAGACGAACCGCGGTTTGCTTTACGGCTTTTGATCCGGTACCGCAGCAAACCGTTATCTATCACCAGTGGTTTCACCGCGACACACCCAGCGCCAGAATTAAGCTGACGCTCAAACCGCCGCGCTGGTCATCATACAGCAGCATCCAGCTCAGAGTGGAAGACATCGGACCCTGGCGGGTGGAAATTACCGATTCCCAGGGGAATATTTATCACGTATTGCGATTCAGTGTAACGGAATAATCCTCCATGGACAACTTGCTCTTCCTGATATCAAGCCTTCGGTGGCAGGACATCGTCGATATCGCCCTGGTAAGCTATATTCTGCTCAGGTTTTATGTGCTGTTTCGGGGGACCAATGCGTTTCGGGTGCTGGTCGGGATTCTCATTTTATGGTTCTTCCAGCAGGTTGCCGTTTCCATGGGTCTGATCGTTACCAGCTGGGTGATTCAGGGGGTGGTTGCCCTGGGAGCGTTTATCATCATTGTGATTTTCCGCAACGAGATTCGCAATGTTCTCCTGGCGCGTAATTTAAGATCCATTTTTTGGGACTTTTCTTCCAAAACCGTCATTTCCGCCATCGAAACCATTGTCCAGAGTGTCCATGAAATGTCCCAGCAAAAATGCGGTGCCTTGCTGGTTTTTCCCGGCAAAGAGGATCTGGAGGAGGTTGTACAGGCCGGCGTTCCCTGGAATGGGGCCCTTTCCAGGGAAATGATTCTGAGCATATTCTGGCCGGACAACCCGGTCCATGACGGGGCGGCCGTAATTCAGGGAAATCAGATCAACCAGGTGGGTGCCATCCTGCCGTTGTCGCGCCGCGACGATCTGCCCTCATATTACGGCACCCGCCACCGGGCGGCCCTCGGGCTGGCGGAAACTACCGATGCGCTGGTCATCGCCGTATCCGAGGAAAGAGGGGATGTGGTGGTCGCCCGGGACTCCCAGCTGAAGATCGTCAAACAAAAGCGACGGCTGGAACAGATTCTGCAGGAACACATGGGCGTTGCCGTTAAAAAAGGCCGGGAGTCACGCAGGGAAAAACTGGCCTTTATTGCCGCCGCACTGGTTTCAGTGGTTTTCACCACCGGTGTATGGTTCAGCGTATCCCGGGGGGTGGACACCCTGGTCACCCTTCAGGTGCCGTTGGAATATACCAAGCGGGATCTGGCCATGGAGATTGTCAGCACCTCTGTGAATACGGTTAATCTGGAACTGGAAGGCTCCGGCGCCCTGGTAAAATCCATTCGGCCAGATCAGGTGCAGGTCAGGCTGGATCTGAGCAAATCCAAGGCCGGACCGAACACCTTTTCGATAACTCCCAAGAGCATTTCGCTGCCGCCCGGCATCGTTTTAAAGGGGGTGAAGCCTTCGGTGGTGGAGGTCGAGCTGGATGTTCTCATCAAAAAAGAGCTGCCGGTCCAAATTGACTGGGTCGGTCACCTGCCGGACCACTTTATCCTTGAAGAGGCCAGCGTCGAGCCCGAAAGAGTGGAAATCATCGGCGGCAAACGCATGCTGGAGAAAATGCAGACCCTTTACACGGAAAAAGTCCCCCTCGATAACCTGGAAGTCGAAGGCATCCTGACAGCCAATGTGGCCCTTAACCCGGCCTCGTTAAAAATTGCCCCCGGCTCCGAAGAGCGGGTGACCATCCGGTACGTGACCCGCCTGAGGAATCAATAGGGCGGCGCGCGCCAGTGGCATCCAGTTTTCCCGGCAATTGAGTCCGCCAACCGTAAAGGGGCCGGGTGCATGAACCCGCAGCCCGTTCCCGTCACCGGCAGCCCGGGTCAGACGCTCTTCGTCGCTGGGCATCAGTTTGCGATGCACGGCGCAAATAATGCCGCCGGCGTCGACATCTCCGTAATCCCTCTCGCTGTTTGAAACTTCCCTTCGCATCGTTTTTGAAACTGCATCATTGCATAGAGGTTTGTATTTTAGGCCCCGTGTTTTTAGACGATCGTAATCAGCTATCTCTCGTTTTGACAGCTTTCATAAAACTTTCAACGAACTTTTCCATGGGAGGAGAAAACTTTTTATTTTTCTTGTAAATAAAATATATTTTCCGTTTCAATTTATACCCTTTTAATCGCAGCCTCCTTACCACGTCGCTGGCAAGTTCTTCTCTGACGATAAAATCAGACAGGATTGCAAATCCGTCATTGGACTGTACCGCCACCTTAACGGATTCCAAATTTCCCATTATGATTGTGTTTTCCTCTTTGATGGTTTTCCCGGTCAGGTGATGAAGGTAGGATATTAACGTCGTGGCCTGGTTAGAAATAAACATGGTGCTGTCAACCAATTCAGATATCTCGATTTCCTTTTTATTTGCCCAGGGGTGGCCTGTTCCAACGATAATGCCCAGGGGATCATCGGTTATCGCTTTTATTTCAATATTCATTTGCCGATACTTGTCGATCATGGCTTCCGGTTGGGAGATGATACCCAGATCATAATCGTTGCCTTCAGCGATATGACCAAACACGATTTTCGAATAGGCAACGTAGGAGCTGATTTTGATCGCCGGATACCGTTTGTGAAAATCGAGCAAAATAGGCGGGATGATATATGTGCCGGGGGTTTGGGATGATATTAATGCTATTTTGCCAACCGCCAGGTTTTTAATGTCCAAAACGACTTCGTTGGTCTGGTCAAAGGTCTCGACCACAAGCTTGATATACGGCAGCAAAAGTTCACCGGCAGTTGTCAAATAGACCGTCTTGCCGATTCGGTCAAATAGCTTGAGACCGAAATATTCCTCGAGCGACTGTATTCTCAAGGATGCCGTTGACTGGGTGCAGAAATTTTCCTCCGCGGATTTGGTAAAATTCCGGGTCCTTGCAACGCTTAGAAATGTTCTTAGAATGTCAATATTCATTTCAGATAAAGAGAATCCCGGGGCATTAATGGATGCTTCTCGGCCTGCTGATTCCGGTACCTATACCATTTATAAATTAAATAAAAAGTATTTATTAATTTAATTTGTAAATCGTTTCATTTTCTAATAGCCTACATAATCACATCCATCAAGCACTATCTTAGAGGCACGAGGGGACTGATGACGACCTTCGCAAATGGACGCGTGAACAAAATTTCGATTGAGCGTTGGCTGAATCGAGCCCGGCAGCGGATCACATCTCCGCAATTCATTATTTCAATCATACTGCTGCTCGTGCTAACCTACCTGGTGTTGGTGCCCCTTTACGGGCTCGTGGAACGAACGCTGGTCTGGGATGATTCAGACACCCGCATGTCACAGGAAATTGAACCGGGCGAGATAACGTTGTTCCACTGGAAAAATGTTCTCGGCGGCCGCGTTGCCCACCCCTTTTTCTACAAACCGCTGTTGAACACCCTTTTCACCGGTTCGGTGGCAGCAGGGTTTGCCCTGCTCTTGGGGGGGCTCCTTTCCTGGTTCGTCACACGTACAGACTTACCCGCCCGCGGCTGGCTCAAAACCCTTCTCACGCTTCCTTATATCATTCCTTCTTTCGCCATCGCCCTGGCATGGGAAACGCTGTTTCGCAACCCCAACATCGGGGGACAGCCCGGTTTTTTCCAAATCGTTTTTAATGTTCCGCCACCGGAATGGCTTTCATACGGACCGGTTCCGGTGATCATAACGATGGTGATTCATTTCTTTCCGTTTGCGCTTTTGCTCGTATCCGGCGCCCTGGAGACCATCGACACCCAACTGGAAGAAGGCGCTGAGCTGCTGGGAGCCTCCCGCTTTACCATATTGCGCAAAATAACCTTTCCCATCGTGGCCCCGGCCTTTCTGGCCGCGTTCGTTCTCACTTTCGGCCGAACCATCGGCACCTTTGCCTTACCGTATCTGCTGGGAACACCGGCGCGTTATCATACGCTTTCCACCATGCTTTACACCAGCCTCAAACTCGGTTTTGATCCCATCGCCTATATCTTGGGAATCGTCCTGATTTTTTTTACGACCCTGGTGGTATATGCCAGCAACAAATTTCTAGGCGGTAACTTGCGGCGCTACGAGACGGTCGGCGGCAAGGGCTTTAAAGGCGAACCCACCCGTTTGGGACGCTGGCGGTGGCCCTCTTTTACAATGATTGGTGGATTTTCTCTGATCACCGCCATCTTCCCTCTGGCTTTACTGGCTTACCAGACCCTGATGCTGATCGACGGCCGTTTCGGGCTGGACAACCTGACCCTCCATTTCTGGATTGGTCAATCCGATCCGAATATCGCCCACGGTGAACCGGGAGTCCTGCACAACCCCATCATTTTGGGAGCCACCTGGAACAGTATCCGGTTGGCGGTTGTCAGTTCGATCCTGAGCGCCCTTTTGGGCCTGATCGTAGCCTACCTGGTCGTTCGAAATCGCAAGAGTTTTCTGTCCAAGCTGCTCGATCAGATCTCATTTCTGCCCTTTTTGTTTCCGGCCATTGCGTTCGGGGCGATGTACCTTACTATTTTTGCCACCCGGCACGGTCCCATCCCGGCCTTATACGGCACCTTTACCCTGCTGGTCATCATATCGGTCATAAAAAGGCTCCCGTACAGCGTTCGAACGGGGGCCAGCGCGATTACACAGATAGGCCAGGAGCTCGAGGAGGCGGCTGAAATCGAAGGATCGACCTGGTTTCAGCGTATCCGCAAGATCGTCATGCCGCTGGCAACTTCCGGCATTGTGGCCGGATTGATGGTGACGTTTGTCGGTGTCATGCGGGAACTGTCCCTGATAATTTTACTGATAACCCCCCAGAACCGGGTGCTCATGACGTTGGGATTCGGATACACGGAGGAAAATCTGATTCAGCTAAGCAATGCACTCGTATTGTTGGTTACCCTGATAACCATAATAGGGGAGCTGGTAGTCTGGCGGCTGGGTAAGAGTCGGCTGTCTCGCCTGCGCGCAAAATAGGCAGCCGGAAAGGTATGTAACCATTCATGGGTGTGGCAATAGAAATTAAAGACCTCACTAAAATTTATGGCAAGGTCGTGGCCTTGAAGAAGGTAAATCTCTCGATCGAAGCCGGTGAGTTTCTGGTTTTGTTAGGGCCGTCGGGTTGCGGCAAAACAACCTTGCTGCGGTGTATCGCCGGATTGGAAACCCCGGATGAAGGCCGGATCATTATCGGGGACCAAACGGTCCTTGATGCCGCCAGAGGAATAGCCGTGCCTTCGGGCAAGCGTCAGGTCGGTATGGTTTTTCAGAGCTATGCCCTTTGGCCCCACATGACGGTTTACGAAAACGTCGGATTTGGGCTCTGGATACAGAAACTGCCGGCGGGAAAAGCCCGTCAGCACGTCGATGGTGTCCTCAAAGACCTTGGCATGCAGGGGCTGGGTGGCCGCTATCCCTCGGAATTATCCGGCGGCCAGCAACAGCGGGTTGCCGTGGCAAGGCTGCTGGCCACCCAACCGCCGGTTTTTTTGATGGATGAGCCGCTGTCCAACCTCGATGCCCGCCTGCGGCTGGACATGCGCTCCGAGTTAAAACGGCTCCATTATCGACTCGGCGTCACCACGGTCTATGTAACCCACGATCAAACCGAAGCCATGACCATGGCCAGTCGGGTGGTTGTCATGAATGCCGGCCAAATCCAGCAGATCGATTCACCCCATCGGATTTATCACAAGCCGGCCAGTCTTTTCGTGGCCGAATTCGTGGGCATGCCTCGCATCAACACCCTTCCTGGGCAAGTTGTTCAGCGCGATGGAAAATCGTGGCTGACCACAGATGACATGAGCCTTCAACTGGCACGTCGCCTTGATCAGAAAGAGGGGACGGCGGCGGTGCGCCCGGAGGATATCGGCCTTTTTTTGGAGCCGCACCCGGAGGCAACCGAATTCAAGATTTACGCCGTTCTGCCGTCCGGTCCCGAGCAGTA
>WOR8_10002736_pt1 | contig 23863 bp, 22 predicted proteins | sample DeeMarSeWOR38_10_FD_19890 | JGI IMG/M metagenome (IMG submission 19890) | reverse complement strand
ACGGCCATCGTTTATTACTGCACGGCTTTTCTGTGGATTGCGCTATTCTGGAATGTCGGCTTTAAAAACTGGCCTTGGCAGGATGCCAGCCGCGGGGTTCGCGCCGCATCAAAGCTGTTTACCATTCTCTTTTTTGTTAGCATTGTCTATACTGTTTTGTTCCATCCCCATGTTTGTTCCCTGTTTTATCCGGCCCAGTCAAAGGCCGGTGTTGATCCCTGGTGGGCGGATTTTGCCGGGACTGGCAGCGCATTTTTCAGCCTTGGACTGGTATTGTGCAGCCTCTTCTGGATCATTATCTCTGAATTTCTCTGGGAAGGCTATCCATGGAAATTGATGGATAAAAATGGCGAGGGAACCTTTATCAGGGGCGTGGTCACGTTTTGTGCAACCCTGCTCTTGGGGGCCATCAGTCTGTATATTCTTTTGGAAATAATGAATATCTTTTGGGACGAAGCCTTCATGGGAGGACAGTATACCGACGGGCCGGATTTTCGCTGCATTCATGCCGCGGAAATCAGTGGTTTTTTTATTCTGGCCGCCTTTATATTGAAACACTATTTTAACAATTTCCCGAATGTCCGCGGCCTCTGGTTGAGGGCCGTTCTGCGGACCCTGGTTGCCATTGCCGGAGGCATGTTGTTTTACGGGTTTTACTATTCACCGGCAGCCAATTTTTTCCTTTCCAAGGTCCCCGGGTTTGCGCAACCCGGCGAAACATCGCTAGTTTGGACCATCTTATTTTTAAGTGTCATTATGGTTCAAGTCGATTATTTCGATGGGTGGCCGTTAGGCAGAAAGGTAGTTCTGGCGCAAGATGCGAAGGCCGTTCCAGGCCAAATGGCCGAAGAGGCTGGATAGGTGATCTTCATGGATAAAAGCAAAAGAGAATTCTGCAAGAAATATTTCCTTCAGCAAGCTGTTAATATTGCGGCCGGCTTTAAGGCCGGCGTCCAGGCGGCAAAAGAAAAGGAAGACTTTGAGGCTTTTTTTGATTCCTATGAATCTAGCTATTCACTGACCTTGGCCTATCCAGATGATTTATTGTTGGAAACCGCCCGTCTACACGGCATCGAAACCGAAGGGCGCGAAAAAAAAGATATTGTCAAGGAGCTTTTTAAGAAACATGGTGATCGCAAATATGGATTTTGACAGCTTTTTTCGCAATAAAATTGAAAACATGCTAATCACTGCTTCATGGGTTGAGCCTGTCCAACACATGCTCAACCTCAAGGCAGTGAGTCAAGTCTGGGGAGACAAGCCCGAATGGTACATTTGGCTTGCTCATGCGCCCGGGGTTTACGCGCTCGTATTGGAGGATGCCGAAACCGTCAAAACGGAAGATACGACATTGTGCATGGGTCATTTTGCTATCAAGTGTTATCCCTATGTCGATGATGGTATCTTTACGGCATTTTCTTCACAGGAGCAGGAAATGGCGGCCAGTGATCTGTTCGACGAGACCCATACACCCCGGCTGGAGGTTAGGGAACGTATACCGGAAACATTTTTTGCCGTTGGTAGTATTTCAATTATATTGGATGAGGCCGAAACAATAGCTCTATTCACCGTTGATAGCCTTGATGCCTTAAGACTATGTGTTCACAGCGCATCAGAGGGTCAGTGGCCGTCTTCGGCAAATACCGTTAGTGAGGGCATCATCCGCAATGTACCCGGTTGGCACATTAGCTACCCTTTGTTTGATCGGTTGATTGGTCTGTATTCATTTCAATTCAGACAACCCCCGGTCTTCATCGGTGCAACTCGTTCTCCGGGGTTTGAATATCTTGTGAATGCAGAGCAAAACATGGAATGTAGATCATGTATAGCGACTCAACAGTTGGCAGCGAGCTTGCTCTTTTTTAAAACATCGCCTGTAACGAACCTCGTTGATACCCTCTGGCGAGAGCCTTTAGGACCAGAGGAGAAGATCATGTTCATGCGCTACCTTCCGTCTTCTTTTAACAATCAACTAAACCTTGAATGCCCTCAGGAGGTTCCCATTAACGCTCTGTGGTGGAAGCTCGCCAATACCGAACTAAAATCTGAGCTTTCATCGACTTGCGGTTGTTGTAATCACCCGCATGACACTTGTTCGGCATCATAACCTTGATAATAGATATCGAATATCTTTTAATGAGTCATCAGCGTCTGCAATTTGATGAATCCTAATATTATTTTTTTACAGGCATCCTAAACCTAATCCGGCAGGAATGCCTGCCATAACCCATCGGGTAAAACTGTTTAATAGCAAAATGAAGACACGATCACTTTGATTCGAATCGTCTTAATTTTTCAACCCAGAGCTTGAACCCTGAACCGGGCAACCATAGGCTATAGACATCTATCAATGGAAAGAGTTGCCATACCGGTATTTGAATCACGCGTTTCGCCCGTTCTTGATTCATGTAGGCGAATAGTAGTGGTCGACATCGAGGGAGGATGCGAAATCCGCCGACAAGAAATCGCCTTGGAAAAGATGTCCATCCATGAGCGCCTTGAGGTGATCACTCTCTGGGGAATTAGAAAGATTATCTGTGCCGGGGTAAGTGATGTAATGTGTAAATTTCTGGCAGGTAAAAATATTACTTTAATAAGTGGTATTGCCGGAGAACTCGAAAAAATCATCGACGCCTATATCTGTAACTGTTTAGACGATCCTTGTTTCCTTATGCCGGGCAAACGCGGCGAAAAGGAAAAATGAGGGGTCTTTTTTACTCTGCAATTTTTGGGAGATCTGCCGAAAATCTATATTTTTTTAAACAAAATGAATTTCGATTCCCAAAACCGTTAAACATGGAAGCTTCCTCTTTCGAATTATAGTGAGTGTACTAGTTATTATTCTGCTCATCTACAAAGCCCAAGTGACGTCTCTCGGAATCGGCGTTGATGGTCAGCCGCTAGTCAAGGAAAACCCCGCTTATTATTTATATAAGCGGGGTTTTTAGATTTTTACCTTTTAAAACCGGCGCTCAGCTCTTGCATGAAGAACCGCAGCCCCCGCCGGCCGACTGGTTTTGGGTCAGGCGCTCGAGCTGTTTGTCATAAATTGTCACCTTTGACAACACCCGGGCATTGTTAAACCAGGCCAGGTACTGCTGCTGCTTATCATAATCGTTGGCTCCATCGCTGAGGACTTGTTCTTCTAAATAGTGTCGGAGAAGCACACGGTTTTCAAATTTTTTCATGAAGTAATCAAAAGGATATCCATTTTCTTCCAGGGAGGTTTTAAAACCTTCGGGATCGATATTCTTTTGCATGATATAATTATCGAACTCCTGTTCAAGTATCTTGGGATCAACCCGATAACCGACACGCTGAATTTCCTGCATCTGAATGCCTTCGTTAATAAGGCGAGCTACGACCTGGGCCTTTATGGTGTCCAACACTTTTTCCCCGCGCTCATCTGAAAAAACACTTTGCCCATATGCCTTTTTATAACGATTTTTGGCGTAGGCGACCTCGGTGTCAAAATCTGCGCGTGAGATATCCCAGCCGCCAACAGAAGCAATGTAAAATTTGGCGCGTGAGGTTGCAACGGCTTCTTCTTTTCTCAGCTGGTCGGATGTCACGAGGCGGCTGACCGTGGCCGGATAACCGCTGGCAGTTATGGATGATGCCAAGCGATTGACGTCTTTAATTTTCCGGCTATCATAATAAATCTCGGTAACACCGCCGGATATATTGACGATGATGTCCTGGATGCCTTCATATCCGGCCAAGCTTGATTTGATGGTAGAAATACACCCGGAACACGACATGCCCTCAACCTGAAGAACAACCTTGGCTGTGTTTGCGGTGACTTCGGCATCAACAGGAGAATCGTCGGCCGCCTGGACGACATCCTGATTTCCAACCGCCAGTTTGTCATCGGTTTTACTTGTTGGTGTCGGGTAAGATTGTGCTGCAGCAGGAGTTGTTTTTTTATCCTCACTCCAGGTATAAGCGTATACAAAAACCACCGCCGTAATCAATGTCAGCAGCGGAGCAATAATGACGATTTTGTTCGATGCGATCCATTTGGTTATTTTCATTTTGTAAAACCTCCACTTCAAAATAGGTAATAAGGGTAAACTGATAGGGTTTACCTAGTTGGGCGACGACCCTATATCAGACATAAAAATGATATGAAAACACGAGGTGGGTTCAAATGATCAGGGAGAGATGCTCGATATATAAAGGAATTTGATTCCATGCCAGCGCAGCAGGAAACAAATACCTTGGTTCGGACAACGCAATCCGGGCGCTGGACTCACCGATGGGATCCATAGTGCCCAGAAGAAAGGGGTAATAGCTTCCTTGAAAGGGTGATGAATTGACGGCATTTGCATCCTGCAAAGGGTTATTAATCAGATCGCAAAATATATCATCACATTCACCACAGCACCCCTGCATGGGGAATTCAAAATTAAGCAAGCCGTTGCAATGGTCCATGCCCATTGGGACGCTGCAGCCCATCGTGAATGGACAGGGAGCGACCCCACCGGCGGCACCGGCCGCTAAATTCAACCCCAAAAGGCATGCAAGAGTGATGACCGATATGTTGCGAATCAATTGAATCATGGAAGATACGTCACCTGAGTACATCAACCGCGGACTATAGTAAATCCTACTAAAATGGTCAAGTTATATTTTTTTTGCATTCTAAATATAAATGGATTTTACTGTTTATTCGATGGGCATCTAGTTGAACACCTCAGTCAACATCAATATACGTTAATTCAATTAGTTACAAAATTTATTGTTATTTATTGCGAGGTGTATTATTTGCTTTAGATAGTTTCGATAACCGAACATCAGGACTATACATGGAAAACCTCAATTTAACGGATGCATGAAAACACACCCCTGTATGGTTCTTCGAAAAATAAGAATACAAAACCCAACCCAATTTTCGAATTAGCTATCAGAGTTTTGATCCCATGCGATTTGCAGACGCCATGAAAAGAAAACTAAAAAGAGCCAAGGAATTTTTTGAGCTGTATACGAGCGGGCTGAACCACAAAGAAATTGAACAACTCTTAAAAAAAGATACTGTAGACGCGTTTTCTTACTTCAAGAAGAAAACAAGTATTGCTGATGTTGCACCAAAACGTCCGGCGCTCCGTACCCTTTTGCATGTGTCAAAGGAGATCTTTATTAGTTTCATCATGCAGCTTACACCGGCTCGCAGATTGTTTTACGGCATAGGAATCGTTGGCTTTGTGATTGGATTATTTAAGCTCGATATGGTCTATATTCTCGGGTCATTTATCATTTTAAATCTATTGCTGGCATTGGAACTTGTCGACAAATTGACGACACGTGATGAGCTGGAGATCGCCAGAGAAATACAAATGAGCCTGCAACCGTATGAACTTCCAGAAACACGACTGCTCTCGATTGCTACCTTTTCGAAGCCCGCTAAGCTTGTCGGTGGTGATTTCTTTGACATTGTACAACCCGAAAACGATCGGGTTATCAGTATCCTCGGTGATGTATCGGACAAAGGGATTTCAGCCGCTTTGTACGCTGTCTACACTCAGAGCATGTTTCAATCATTGTCAGAATCGAAAATTTCGGCATCCGATATTATGCACAGTCTCAATGGTCTCATCAACAAGCGGTTGCGCGAGGGCGATTTCATCACTGCCGTGATCGCGCTTTTTGATCTAAACGAAAAATCAGTAACGATTGCTCGCGCCGGTCACAATTGGCCTCTGTACTATTGTTCCAGCACCCAAACGATTACCGAATTAAAGCCAAAAGGGCTCAGCATCGGTCTAGTCGAAAATCCCCTGTTTTCAGACCGGATGGAAGAACAAAAAATCCATCTGAATCAAGGAGATTTCCTGCTGCTTTACTCCGACGGTGTCACCGAAGCCACCAACTATCAAAATCAGTTGTTTGATGTATCGGGCTTGAAAACGGTGATCAATGAGAGTATTCATGAATCCAGTGAAACGATTATTGACCGAATTGAGTCCCGAATGCAGGATTTTGTGAAATCAAATGATTTCCAGGACGATGCCACGATGATAGCGATCAAAGTTAATTGAACCACCCGTTAACGACAGGTTCGCACGCGCTGAAGGTTGGTTTCATTTCTTGTACTACATCCCCAAGACAAAACAACCCATAAGGCGCCGTCTTTAATCATCGTTAATGCGGCGCTGCTTTGTAAAAGGTTTGCGGAGATGCTTGGCAATCGGTGACTTGAGCCCTACCCCAACATTTCTTGAATTCAGAAAACCTGAGTCCTAACGTGAAATCGTAACCCCCACTCGATCGCAGTAGGCGTAAATTTTGCAATGGCTGCATAGGGGTGATATCGGTTTGCAAAGATTCTGGCCATAGGCCACCAAAAGATCGTTGATAATGATCCAATACTTTTGGGGAAGTTTGCGGCGCAAAGCCATCTCTGTCTGCTCCGGCGTTTTGGTTTGAACGTATCCCCAGCGGTTGGTGATCCGGTGCACATGGGTGTCGACACAAATGCCGGCCTTATGGAACCCCTGCGTGACGACCAAATTCGCCGTCTTGCGCCCCACACCAGGCAATTTCAGCAGCTCATCAAGATCATCCGGAACCTGCCCGCCATTTTGAGATAACAGTTGATGGCAGATCTTTTTAATATTTTTGGCTTTCGTTTTGTAGAAACCTACCGGATATATTGTCTTTTCGATTTTGGCCGTCGTCAGCGTTGCCATCTCTTGAGGCGTCTTCGCCAAGCAAAACAGCTTTTGACTCGCCGCATCCGTAGTTTTGTCCTGGGTTCTCAGTGACAATAGGCATGAAATCAGCACCGTAAAAGGGGTCTGTGAGTAATGCGCCACCACCGGTACTCGCCACTTTTTCACTTCCTTTTGCAGAGTTTGAATAGCTGGATGAATATCCTTTTTTTGCATGCGTTTGTTTACACCTTTATCGACCTATTTCCCCCAACATTCGTGGCCAATGCTCGACTCCGAGGTAACGATGCGGAGTAACTCCTGAAATAAACAAAAATATTGATGAATGACAGTCAGCCACAAAATCAGGCGCGCAGGGAGCTAGTTATTTAACGTGTACCCGCATTTACCGAGCGATTTAAGGTTCAAGAAATCCAGATAAAATGCTTTCCACAGCTGTTGTGTAAATACTCTAATATCTTCAAATAGTTTATCCTTTTCTTCGACCATATTGCGCTGAATATTGAATGCAAATCTTAAAATGCCGTTTGACAGAACTTCAGCATCGGTTAAAAGCCACAGAATGCCTTTTAATGATTCCTCCGGAATGCTTCCGATCATTATGGAAAGACCCTCACCATTGTTTCCCGATGCTAAGACTTGGAAGAACTCCCGTGTCATGTCTTCAATATTGGAAGGGATGAACAAATCAATCAACCAGATGGGAAGAAATCCCATTACCAAACCTTCAGCATCAACTTTTTCCGGAGACTGTCGAAGCTCAGCCGCAACGTTGGCGCCGTTGTCATTATACATATAGTCAAGATTTATCTTCAACGCATCAATGTTCAGGTGCAATCCCACAATGTTCAGTCGAAAGGTATGCACCGCGTGGAATCTTTGATTGCCTGGATCTGTTATATCTACGCCTGTCGCTTTTCCTTCATTGGAATTTTCTGCCAAGACCAGAAAACGCCCCCTTTGGGTTCTGAATCGCAGCGAAAAACGGTAGTTGTCACCGTCAAAGGCCATTGTGCCGATGGGTCGGTTTTGAGCATCGAACAAAATGGTTTGATAATTCAGCATGCCCTTTAAGCGACCGATCAGTTTTCCTAAATAAGGATAATCTTTTTTGAATGCGTTGACGTTGATCCTGATCACAATATCAAACGGTATTGGGCCGCTACTATCATTTGTCTCTTTGGAAACGACGTTTTCGATAGTAAAGTATTGGTTGAAGATCGCGAAAAAACGGGGAAAATCCCTGGCCAAACCGTATATCACCTTTAGGCTTTGATCATCAAGAGATCTGCCCTTGGTAAATTCGCCCGATGGATCGACTCCTTCTTTGGCCAGCAAACACGCGACGTTTACCAATTGCTCGATAATTCTTACCATATTCGCGGAGTTAAGATCATCAATACGCATCTGCCCTTCTGTGGCAACTCTGAATGTATTCTCAGTTACAGGACGGATGAATGCCCTGAGCCCAAAATCACCAAAGCGTTTCTGGGGTCCCCAAAGCTCCGGAATATCTCGTGGGAACGAATTCACCCATTTATCAATACCGGGATTGATGATGCTCAATCGATAATGGTCATCGTCTATTCCTCCGTGGATTCCGATGCCGCGCCACACATGGTTCCGATCCGTGTAAGGAAGCTGGTCGTAAAGGTTTCCCGCATCCAATGATGAAATCCGAGACTCGACTTCCCGGATTTCGTTATCAAGCTTTTTATCAAAAGCCGGTCGCTCATGGACCGCATTCCTGAATTTGATGAGTCGTTCAATTTGTTGGCAAGCAACCGAAGAGTCTATTTCCTGCGTTTCCGGATTAAATCCGATCTCAAAAACGGCATCCCAATAGCTCTGGGCGAAGCCGATCCTCTGAAAGTTAAGCAGAACATAGAAGAAAAGAAAGATGCGTATTACAGCGTAGCAAATTTTGCGGTGTCGGTGAATTATCAACATCGATGTTTCCGTTTTAAAAATGCAGGCGCAAGAAGACATTCTGGATCATCTGATTTGCTTGGTTGCCACACTTCCACATTACCACAGAGTACCCACAGATTACAGAGAAAATCTTGATAACATATACCTGGACTGATCGGTTCTAAGTTCAGGGTTTAAAGTTTAAAGGTTACAACCGATGGACACTGCTCACCATATTGATCAAGGTCCGGAATACTCGACATAACCCATCGGGTGAAACAGTTTTATAACCACTCTGAAGACTATATCCGTTTGATTAGAGCTGTTTACGGACTTTCAACCCGGAACGTTGAACCCTGAACCGCTCAACCAAGGTCATAGTATCACGAATAATCCGGATTTGTTGACAATCGTAGAATCGGTCATTACGTTTACGGCTGACAAATTGCGCCAAACAGATGTTGATGATTAGAACTGGAGACAACGCAATGTTTGAAACCCGTGAACAAGTGTTGGAAAAGATTCTTGCCCAGAAGAAACCGACCTGTCCCCACTGTGGGGAGGAAATGAACTTGTGGGAAGCACCACCGATCACAGTCGGTGATGGTTTAGGTTGGGGAACCCCCTTTCTCTATATCTGTTTTAACGACGACTGTCCCCTATATCGCCAGGGTTGGAATCATATGAAAGATACCTACGCACATACGGCTTCCTATCGCTGCATGAATTATCCGGGCACCGAGCAGTTTGAACTGATACCGGTGTTCAGCAATATGGGTGGGAGAGGTCAAATCATCGACGAACAGGTAATAGCGGAAGAAGAAGCGTTGAAAGAGGCTATTAAAATTGGGTTTGCGATGCTCGCGGAATGTTACGTCAACAAAGACGACCCCGCGGTTCTCAATATTCTTCTGGACTCTAATCAGCCCAACCGAGTCAGACAAAAAGCAGCCGAAATGATGGGTGATATTGGTGAATTGGGAGCGATTGAGCCGCTGAGGAATTCGAAATTCGGAAATGAAGTAGTTCAAAAAGAGGTTGATCGAGCCCTGCAAAAAATCCATAAACGCTTTTTTACCCGCGAATGCCCCTTCTGTGCGGAAATTATCAAAAAACGAGCAAAAATTTGCAAACATTGTCAAAAAGAAATCGCCGGTGTTCAGAACTAATCTTACATGGCACCAAGGGGTTGCGACGTACCTATTCAAATCTGGCTAAAAGCATATCCGTCGTCTCTGATCTCGGCGCGCCATCGTATTGTTGCGGCACTACTGATACGTCGCCTTCAACGGATTCCTGATGGGCTCTTTTATCTGTGTGAATACCTTCGATCTATGTCCTCTACATTCATTCCTCTCGCTTTTATCCTGCCCTTGACACGCAAACTCCATTATCTTATGCTGCATTAGCTTTCGATATACTTGCCTTCCGGAACAAAAAAATACCGCATCACGCAAATTAAGGATTATTCAACTGGCTGAAACACATCAAAATTTCAGCGTCACGGTGGAGAGTTTCGAAAATATTGCCGCTTACTGGCGCCATTCAACCTATTCGTTGAACTGGAATTGTCCTTTTGTGCTGCCTCACTGGTTAGCGCTATGGTGGGACATATTCGGCTCTGGTTCTGAACTCTTTCTTTGTGCAGTTCGATATGAAGATGACGTGATCGGGATAGCTCCCCTTTTACTGCAAAGTGAAACCGCATCATTTATTGGTGACATTGATGTTTGTGATTACCAGGACTTTATTGTCGCCCCCGAGAGAAGCCGCGAATTTTTCAAGGTGCTGCTCGACGACCTGAATCAAAAAGGAATCAAACAATTAGATTTAAAGGCCGTGCGTGCTGATTCAACAACAATGCTGGAACTCCTCGACGTTGCCGAACAGCGGGGCTGTGAGATCTCTAGAAATAAACTGGATGTATCTCTGGAACTTGATTTGCCCGCCACTTGGGATGACTATTTGCTGATGTTGAATGGAAAACAACGACATGAAGTAAGGCGAAAACTCAGAAGATCACAAGACGCAGGGAACGTTACCTATCGCGTGATTGACAATGTGGATGATCTAAAAAGCGAGATGGATATCTTTATCAAGCTATTCAAATCCAATAGAAAGGATAAAGTGATCTTTATGACCGAAAAAATGGCGTCTTTTTTTCGGTTATTGACCAAAAGCATGGCGGCGGAGAACATGTTGAAATTATATTTTTTAGATGTAAACGCGACGCCGGTTGCAGCGGCTATATGTTTTACTCATAATTCGAGGGCCTATCTTTACAATAGCGGATTTGATGCGAGATTTAGCACCCTGAGTGTAGGCCTGCTTTGCAAGGTGTTCAGCATCAGGGACAGCATCCAAAATGGAAATGAAAAATATGATTTTTTGAAAGGTGCCGAGACATATAAGTATCGGCTTGGCGGCCAGGAAGTACCGTTGTATGAGTGCAGAGTAAAACTTTAACCGGCGAGGCACTTTTTTACAAATTTATTAAAAGAGCTTTTTTTCGTACCACTCAGTTCTCAAATATCTTTCAAACCCTACAGATTCGTAAAGAGCCGGGGCCGCAGGTTCGTCGCCGTCAGACGTCAAATCGACAATGTCGATGCCTTTACTCTTAAGGTGGGATAAGCCTGCTAAAAGAACATTTCTGCCTAGCAGTTTCTTTCGATAATCAGGGTCCACCCCCAGCATATGAATCTCCCCTGCATTTCTTCTGCGTTTCGTATTGGCTTCATGATCAATTCTTGTCCAGCAGTAGGCGACAGGTTTATCCTCCAAATATATCATGATGACATCTTCAGGAGAGCAGCTAGGTAAATTGACGCGGTAGTAAATTTCTTCTAGGGTATTCGGATTAAAACCCCACACACCCCTGAATGAGCGGTTTTGGAGAGTAGTCAAGGCTTCTTCTTCACCAGGGCGGAGACTGCGAATAATATATTCTTTTGCCGTGACATCAGGCAATTGATGGGTTGTAAGATCCAATTTATACCCAATAAAGTAACGAACAAAACGCAGGCCTAGACGGTTTGCCATTTTTTTACAGGCAATATTATTTTCCGGTATGCAGATTTGAATCCGTTTAATCCCCTCAGCTTTTGCATGCTGAATACCGTGGCGCATCAGTTCTGTCGCAATACCCTTTCTGCGAACCAGTGGATAAACCAGGGTATCCAACAAAGCGCGCTCGATTCCAGGTTCCAGAAAAGCACTGACAGAGCCAATCAGGCGTCCATTTTGCTCTGCGACAAATAAATCGTTTTCTGGATGAAAACTTGGATGGCCAAGGTCTTCCGTCAAACGTTGTTTGGAAACAACGTGTCCCGATTGATCGTACTCTCCTGCTTCACGGTGCAATCGAGCATAGTTTTCAAAATCACTCGGACGGTAGTTTCTAATTGAAAAAAAGTTTGTGCTCATTTCAAAGCAGGTTTTCCCATAGTGAACGCCATACGGCTGAATCCATCATGTGCGCACTTTTATCAGCATTTGGCCTTTGCGATCAATTGCCCCCGGAGGGGTCTACATACCCACAGTTGGCGGTGATAGGGCAAAAAGGGATCTGTTCACGAATTCATTAAACTTAAACAATTAACATAAGGCCGCATGCCGAGAATAGCAATCAACGCACGAAGAAAAATTGTGTGATGCCTTCCCTTTAGTCTTTTCGTTATTATTTTAAATAATTGTACAAATAATGCTTGGCTTCAACGACGAATCAGTAGCTGATTCAGCGAATAGGAGGTTTCGGGTGACGACAGAAGCAGACATTATGGTGGTATCCCCACACCCGGATGATGCGGAATACGGTGTGGCCGGTACAGTGGCTCATTGGACAAAAAATGGCAAACGGGTAATCTATGTGATCTGCACCAATGGCGACAAAGGCACTTCCGATATCAATATGAATCCGCAAATTTTAGCTGACTTACGAAGAAAAGAGCAGAGGGCTGCTGCTGATATCCTGGGAGTCAGTGAGGTGATTTTTTTGGATCTTCCGGATCAGGGGCTCGAAGATACACCTGAATTTAGAAAGCACATCGTTCGTTTAATACGACAATACCGACCTGATATCATCGTGACGTCTGACCCTTACCGACGTTATATCTGGCATCGTGATCACCGCATCACGGGCCAGGTCACCATAGATGCTGTTTTCCCATATGCGAGGGATCATCTCGCTTACCCCGACCTGCTGGAGAAGGGTTTACGGCCTCATAGGGTAAAAGAGATGTGGTTCTGGGCTGCAGAGGATATAAACCATCGCTCCGATATCACCGCAACATTCGACCTCAAACTTGCGGCCCTCCGCTGCCACGAGAGTCAAATTCAACAGCTTCAGGTCGCTGACCTGGAAGACTGGCTTAAAAAGCGATGTCAAATCTTGGCTAAAGGAGAGAATTTTGAGCTGGCAGAGGCGTTTCATCGGGTGGAAATATCATGGTAACACCCCGATCTGAGGTTATCCGTGATCTGTCAATATGAATCTGCAACGCAAACAGTAGCTTTAAATGATAATAAAGGCAATTATTTTTGATTTCGGAAGGGTTATCTCGTCTCAGAAGCCGTTATCTCTGTTTCGAGCGTATGAGAAAAATTTGGGGCTGGAGTCCGACACCATCAACCGAATCATGTTTGAAAGTCAGACCTGGCAGGATGCATTAATCGGCCTTAAAACAGCCAAGGAATTCTGGCACACTATTGGGCCCCAGCTCGGCTTAACGTCGCGTGATAAAATTGATGCCTTCCGTCGCCGCTACCATGCCGCTGAATCGATCAACTCAGGCGTCGAAAATATCATTCGGCAGCTTCACGGCCGATTTAAGCTTGCTGTGCTTTCCAATTCACCACCAGGTTTGGCTGATTGGCTAACCGATTGGAATATACGTGAACTTTTTGACGTTGTCTTTTGCTCCGGTGACGAAGGCCTGGTTAAACCCGATCCGGCGGCATACCATCTGACGTTACACCGGTTAAACGTCATACCTCAAGAAGCTGCATTTATCGATGATACTGTCGGCCATGTCAAAGCTGCTCAAAAACTTGGTATTCATGGAATTAGATTCACAAACGCCGAGGACTTGGTTAAAGAACTCAACCTATTACTTGCTTTACCGTCAAATCTAACACTAGATGATCTAAAAAAAATGAGAGGTAGCCAACCCAATTGAGGTTGAAAGGTCGGTTAGATGGGTGTCATCGTATTAGAGGGCGGCGCTGAATTCGGTGGCCAGATGAAAGCCCCTGATCAGCGGGCAATGGCACTGGCCGGTGGGAACGACGCCTCCGTCCGAATTATTCCCGCAGCCGCTGCACCGGACAACAATCACCATCGGGCTGGAAAAAACGGTGTCCGCTGGTTCAAACGTTTGGGAGCGACCAATGTTGCCAGCTTACCGCTAATCGACAGCACATCCGCCAATGATCTCAGCATTGTCGAAACTCTAACAAAAACCAGGCTGATCTATCTTTTAGGAGGATTTCCCCGGCATTTGTGCCAAACATTGAACGGCACCCGCTGCTGGCAGGCGATTTTGAACGCATATCAGGCAGGGGCGGTAATTGCCGGCAGCAGTGCCGGTGCGATGGTGCTCTGCGACTACTACTACGACCCGAAAACTTCGCGGGTAATGGATGGATTGAAACTTGTAAACGGTATATGCATTTTACCCCACCACAACACGTTCGGCAAAGACTGGGCTGCGCGGTTGAGAGAAAAGCTTCCGGAGTTAGTTCTGGTTGGTATTGATGAAGAAACCGGGGCTATCCATGTAAAATCACAAAAACATTGGCAGGTTCATGGAAAAGGTAAAATTACACTGTATTATAAAAATCATATCAAGCAATTTGGTTCAAAAATGAAGTTTATCTTACCGCTGCAATAGCAGCCGGTTTTCCCGCAACTTTCCGCATGAGGGGTATTCCTCCGAACACGGACTTTCAGCTTCGAATTTCGATCATTGGCTATCTCATACGAATTTGCCATCAAAAATTTATGCATTATATTTGAAATGTTATATTTCAGTGCTTGGGGCAGAGGAACCAATTTTAACGTCATAATGTCAACACACATAGAAGTATTCGAAGCGCGTGTGAAACTACATAAAATCTGATAGAGTTCCAGAAAATATCTCACCGCAGAGAGCACAAAGCGACGCAGAGATATTTTTAATAATCTTTCTCAGCGTTCTCTGCGAGCTCCGCGGTGAATTTATATAAGGTTTCCAAGTTTCTTCTGTGATCAGACTGGACGCTCGCGGCCAGAGGCGGCGCTCGTGTGTAGCAACTAACCCAAGAAGGGTTTTTCTATGCCATTTGGTAAGGGCAAAATTGTACTTATGGGCTCAGGGGAAATGACCGCCACCATGGTGGAGGTTCACAAGAGCCTTCTGGAGCATTTGTCGGGATCCCCTCAGGCGGCGTTCCTCAACACGCCTGCCGGTTTTCAACTGAACGTGGATCAGATATCCCAGAAAGCGGCTGAATATTTCCGGATCCATGTTCAACATCCTCTGGCGATATCCTCATTTAAGTCCCGGGAGAATACCACTGATTTTGACGCCGAACAGGCATTTCATATTTTGCGGGAATCCGCCTATATCCTCATTGGTCCGGGAAGTCCGACATATGCGGTGCACCAGTGGAGAGAATCCCCGGTCCCGGAAATTTTTACCCAATGTGTCACAAACGGAGGCTGCTTGGTTGCCGCCAGTGCCGCCGCCCTAACAGTTGGACGTTTTACCTTGCCTGTATACGAGATATACAAGGTCGGCCAAGATCTGCATTGGGTGGACGGCATTGACATCCTCAAAAATTTCGGCATCAACCTCGTCGTCATACCTCACTGGAACAATGCCGAAGGCGGAACCCATGATACCCGGTTCTGTTTCATGGGAGAGCCACGCTTTCGCAAGCTTGAAGCCCTTCTTCCGGAAAATGTGCCGATATTTGGTCTGGATGAGCACACCGCCTGCATTTTGAACTTGGAAACAGACGAAGCGGAAATCAAAGGTATCGGAAAGGTTACCCTGCGCAGTGATGATCATGACGTAACGTTTGAAACCGGGGAGCGATTCTCCCTCGACGTATTGCGTGGTGCAACGATCGATCCCGGCTGGAAACACCGCGCATCAGAGACTTCGTCACTAAGGGAAAACAACGACACCAAGCAAGATTCGTTTTGGAACAGAATTCATGCCATAGAAGCGAGTTTTCACAACGGTCTTGAAAAACATGATCCAAGAGAAACTACCAATGCACTGTTGGAGCTTGATCGCATCATTTGGCAGGCGCAAGCGGATTTTGAAAATGAAGAGTTCATTTCCCAAGCCAGAGATACGCTGCGAGATCTGATTGTTCTGTTGGGAGCCGAGCTTACGTCTTCTCCCCGAAACGAAGCGGAATGTCTTGCTCCGCTTGTTGATGAACTGCTGAAATTACGACAGGACTTGAGATCGAATAAGCAATGGGCGGAGGCCGATACGATACGAAATATCCTTGAGAAGGTGAACATAACGGTAGAGGATGCTAAAAACGATTCACAGTGGCGGCTGCTATCGTAACGGCGGCGGAATGAATCGGCAGATGATCAGACATTTAACTCAAATCGCATTTAACAGGGGTAAATCCGTGTGGGTCTGCCTGCCCTGTGGAATGCGAAGCCTATTCCTCTGGGGCGGCTAATTAAAGGAACGCTTTATACGGTATGATTTGCAACTCACCAGTCTCTATTATTTTTCTGACAGAAAGCGACGACGCATCCCTAAGCGCGTTATTTTCATATCTAAGATCCATGCCCCATGTACGCTTGTCGGTGAAAACTCAGCTACCCCAAGATCTTAGCCCCTATGATGTCGTCGTCACCTTCAACGACCAGAATTCGGATCACACCCGCGATGCCTTAACGCAATTTGTCCGCAGTGGTGGAGGATGGCTGACGCTTGTTTTATCCGAACACTCGTTGCCGTCGATACTCGGAGCACAGCTGGAGCCTTTAGAACCACCCGCTGAATTACGGGTTTTATTTGAGACCCCTGGACATCCGCTGGCTGTCCGCTTGCCCGATGCGATCTATTTAAACGGCTGTCAGCGGGCACTTACCAGGACAGCGGATGACACCGAGACAATTCTTTACGCCGATTGGCATTACAGTCACAAAGCCGTGCTCACCTATCGCGGCGAGGGTAAAGGGCGCGTCGCTTGCACCACGCTGCAGGCCTATTCCGAACCTAAGTTGCAGCGAATTCTCTATCGTCTGCTGTATCAATTATCAGGCCAAGAGATGAACAGTGGTTCTTTGGGAGTCGGGATTTTAGGCTATGCACCATCCGTCGGTCGGATTCACGGATTGGGTGCTGAAAAGACACCGGGTTTCGCGCTGCACGCTGTGTGCGATCTAAATCCGGAACGATTGCAGCAAGCACGAAATGATTTTCCAAACGTCAAGATCCATGACTCAGCTGAAAAAATCAGTTCCGATCCGGATGTAGATCTGGTTATCGTCGCAACTCCCCCAAACACCCATGCCCGTTTATGTCTGCAAATAATGGATAACGGCAAACATCCCTCAATCGACGGGAAGCCGACACGTTAGTCGACATGGCCGCAAAACAAAAGGTTCATTTGAGTTGTCATCAAAACCGCCGCTGGGATCCTGATTATTTGGCAATCAAGCAGAGCTTGGCAGAAGGGTTAATCGGAGATGTGTTCTATCTGGAAACATTCGTCGGCGGTTTTCACCATCCTTGCGGATACTGGCACTCTCATGCTCAGGTGTCCGGCGGAACATCATATGACTGGGGTGCTCACTACATTGATTGGATAGTGAGTTTAATACCGGATCGGATTGAGGCAGTCGGCGGAACCCGACAAAAGCGCGTCTGGCATGATGTTACCAACGCCGATCAGGAGCGGATTCAAATTCGATTTGCAGGCGGAAAGGAAGCCGAGTTCATGCATTCCGATGTGGCTGCCGCCCGCAAACCCAAATGGTTTCTTTTAGGTACCGAAGGGGCAATTGTCGGGCACTGGAGAGACATCGCCTCCTATGAGATTGATCCCGATATCTACTACCAGCAGCATGCCATTCCGGCTACAGAAATGACACCGGATTTAACGGTGTTTCGTCGTCATGACAACGGTCATATCATCAGCATCAAGCCGGCAATTCCCGATCGAGAACACTATCAGTTTCACAGCAATCTGGCTGATCACCTATTGCTTGGTGAACCGATCACCGCCCCTCTTGGTGACTCGGTCAAGGTAGTAGCAATTTTGGAAGCCGCCGCCCGTTCAATGGCAAACGGCGGCACACCGGAGGTCGTAAATGAAAGAACCGATTAAATGGGGGGTTTTGGGGAATGCCACGATCGCACGGAAATGTGTAATTCCGGCAATTCAAAACTCCCGCAATGGGTTTGTCTACGTCCTGGCTACACGGTCACCGGATGCCGCCGAAGAGGTGGTTGCTAAAAACAAGATTAAAAAGGTGTATGACGCTTATGATGCACTAATTGCGGATCCTGCTGTCGATGCCGTTTACATACCCTTACCGAATCATATGCATCGTCCATGGACGTTGAAGGCTTTATCCGCCGGCAAGCATGTGTTATGTGAGAAGCCCTTGGCCTGTGATGCCCACGAAGCCCTTGAAATGGCGGATAAAGCTGCAGAATCCAACGTGTTGTTGATGGAGGCGTTCATGTACCGTTTCCATCCCCGCAGCCGACGAATAAAAAAAATGGTGGCTGAGGGCGTTATCGGCAATCCTTGTTTGGTGCGCTCGGCATTTTGTTATCACATGAACGATGACATCTTCAAAAGCGGCGAAAATGCACGCTTAAAATCGGATATGGGTGGTGGAGCCCTGCTGGATGTCGGTTGCTACAGCGTCAGTGTCGCCCGATGGTTCATCGCCGCTGAACCGACCACAGTCCAAGCCCAAGCCGTTTATCATCCCAACGGTGTCGATGTGCATTTGGTCGGCACGCTGCGTTTTGCTGAAGGGCAATTGGCGGTTCTGGAAGCCAGCTTTGTTTCGGCCCTGCAGCAAACCTATACGGTTGTCGGAAGTGACGGCGCCTTTGAACTTCCCCACAATGCCTTCATCCCCTGGAAAAAAAATGCGGTTTACATCCAGCGCGCAAAAGATGAAGAAGTGGGGAATAAACACATTGTACGGGGCGCCGACCAGTATCAATTAATGGTCGAACATTTTGCCGATGCGGTTCTAAAAAGGACCACATTAGCTTATTCGCCGCATGATAGCATTGCCAATATGCAGGTGCTGGACGCATTGTCAAAAGCTGCGCGAACCGAAAATGCTGTAAGATTATGAATTCAGAAAAACACGAGAGGACGCAATGGTGAGAGACGAAGGTTTACGAATTGCAATGCTTAGCATTCATTCCAATCCGATCGGAAAATTGGGGACTCAAGACACCGGCGGCATGAGCGTTTACATCCGGGAGCTTGCCCGTGAGCTTGGAGGTCGCGGTCATCGGGTCGATATTTATACCCGTGGGCAGTGCACCGGGTATCAACATATTCTAAATCTTTATGAGAATGTACGTTTGATTCATCTTGGCATTCAAAAAAACGGAGATCTTTCCAAGCTGGCACTTTATCCTTATTTGCCAAAATATTTTCGGTTATTAGAAAAATTTCGAGCTGATCAAAACCTGGAGTATGATGTCATCCACAGTCATTACTGGTTGTCCGGCCGATTGGGTAGTTGGGCCCAGACGTTGTGGAATTTGCCGCATGTGGTTATGTATCACACCCTCGGGGCATTGAAAAACCGCACCGGCGTCGGCATGCAGGAACCTGCTTTTCGCATCGCTGCCGAAAAGGAGCTCGTCCGATCCTGTCACCGCATTTTGGCTCCCACTGAGCTGGAAAGAGAGAATCTGATCCGGTACTACGGTGCTGCTGCCGAAAAAATAGGTGTGGTACCGTGCGGTGTCAATCTGGAGCTCTTCTACCCACAGGAAAAGGGTGCAGCTCGAAATAAGCTGGATCTTGAAGCCAATGATACCATTCTGTTGTATGTCGGTCGCTTCGATCCACTAAAGGGTCTAAACACACTGCTGGAAGCAATGACATACCTTAGGCACCATCCGAGTCTTCGGCTCGTCATCGTGGGCGGCGATGGTATCGGGACTTCCGAATCTCTGAGTCTGAAACAAAAGACCGAAAATCTTGGTATTGATGACAGGGTTGTGCTCGCCGGACAAATCGAACAGCAGCATCTGCCGCCATATTACGGCGCTGCGGATGTCTTGGTTATGCCGTCCCATTACGAGAGCTTCGGCCTGGTCGGGTTGGAAGCCTTAGCATGCGGGCGCCCGGTGGTCTCCACCCCCGTGGGAGCGGTTGAAGGTCTTATCCGCAAAAGTCGGGCCGGCAGGATCGTGTCCGATATCTCAGCCAAATCTCTTGCCAAGGCGATTGAGTCGATAATCACCGATTCTAGCATTCCCGCATCTGACGTAATTCGTGAATCCATTCTCAAATACAGCTGGTCCAATGTGGCCACAGCGGTCATCGAAGAATACGAGACAGCTTTGAAACAACAGTACTTTGACGAAGATTGTTTGGTATCTGTTAGAGCATCATGCGGATGAACGAATCTGATTTTTCTTTATCCTCCCAAAGGCTATGAAGACGACCAGAGGACGTCTCCGCAAATACCGGCCTCATGAGGTTTGGCAGCAAATTCCTCAAATAACCGTTTCTCTCTTTTCAATACGGTAGAATCACCATGACCGGGAAAAATTTGGGTTTCGCCGGGAAGAACAAAGATCTTTAGCGTTAAAGACTCCACAATTCGCTTAAAGTCAGCAGGCGACCAGGTTTTACCCGGTCCATCCGGAAATATGGTATCCCCCGCTATCAGATAATTTCCAGTCAAAAAGGCTAAGCTGCCCGGAGTGTGTCCGGGGGTGTGCAAGACGGTCAACTGAATATCCCCAAATGAAATCAGATCACCATCCTTTAACAGTAGATCCGGACGCACCGGTAATTTGGCGGCGTCGTCCGCATGAGCCGCAACCGGAACGTTGAGAGTGGATTTGAGGTCCTCAAGGGCACCGGTGTGATCCATGTGGTTATGGGTGATCAGGATGTATTTAGGATTTGTCCCTGTGAGCTCATCTGAAATCTTCTTGGCTTCAGCCGGCGCATCCACTACCACACTCACATGGCTGCTCAGGCACGTCAAAACATACGCATTCGTGCCAAAAGGTCCCAGTTCAAGTTTTTTTATTTGGATGCGATCATCTTCAACCATGTTAACCATTTTTAATCCTCCTTCGTTGGTCACACCCTTGAGCGAAATTAGTTTACGATCAAGGGTCACATATTTCTCTGCACATTGACATTCGCGCTGTCATAGGTTCGAAAGATCAATTTCTCCCTCTCACGGCGCTCCTCGGGAAATGGAATTGGATCAAAGGCCTGCAGCATGTGCATCGCCGCCTCCCGGGTGGGAAGTTCATTCAACCCCTCCCCCACCTTTTTACCGGACACGGTATCGAGGATGATGGCGGTTCGCCCATCAGATACCACGGCGAATGGAATTTGGTAGTCATCCAGCAATCGCGCGGCAGCCACAATTTCCCGTTCACAAGAACCCAGCGAGCCGGCGGCGCATTTAACAGCCATGAGCCTGGTTCGACCACCCTCCGGACTAATCACCAGATCGATCTGGGATCGGTAGACATCGCCGGCGACGGTGATTTCGATATCAACATCCACCTCGATATCTTCTTTGAAATACCCTTTTTCTTCCACCAGAAACCGCTCCAACGCCTGTCGGTTTTCCTCCGCCCCGATATTGGGTACCTCTCGGTCGGTGATATAATCGGTAATCAGTTTGTACGGTTTGAGTGTGGTTGACATACCAACTCCTCTACTCCTTCGGAAGCAGGTGTTTAAATCGTTTCTCAGTCAGATGAAACGGCAATTCTCCACCTTCTAAAAGGAAATTATAAAATTCGTTGCTCCCCATAATGTCGTTATAGGACTGTCTCAATTTTCTAAATTCGTAGCTGCCATAGCAATAGCATAACTGATAACCCGGATTTAGACGAAAACGGTCCAGTTGTCTCGACGCTTCTTCCGGCGCAAATCCGCATGTCGTCACTAAATCGATCGCATCCTTTTCGGTAAGCGTTCCGATTGTCAAACCCACGTCGATTTGACAGCGGGCCGCGCGCCAGAGGTTTCGTCTACGGTCCACCAGCAGTTCCCGGGGATCCTCCAGGTAGCCGTATTCAGTCAGCAATGACTCAGCATAGGATGCCCAACCTTCATAAAACAGAGGCGACTCGATCTGTCGGCGAATAGGCCGTTTTAGGCTGCGCCGGACTGAATCCAAAAAATGATGCCCTGGAATCGTTTCGTGAGCTGTGAGCATTTTATATTCACGGTGTAGCCGCTTCTGAAGTTGATCATCGGTTTTTTCGCTGTTGTGCCTCGGAAACCGGGTTGTAATATAAAAAAAACTCCTCTCCCGTGGATCCTGGCTGAACGCGGCTGCAAAGGAGGCGGAACTCCGCACGGAGGCTAAATATTTAGGCGTGTAGTCAATCTCAAGGCGTGTGCTCAAAATGTTTTCATTGAATCCGAGGCGGCTGAAGTAATTTCGCAGACGATCGATCTCTTCTCCATAAAGGGCGATGATCTCTTTTTCTTCAATTTGAGACGGACTATACGCATGATACAGCTCTTGCCATGATGTATGCGGATCTATCTTGGATTGCAGCATGTGCAATTGTTCACGGATCTCGTGCCACTCATGCACGCCGATTTGGAAAATTTCTTGCGGGCTTCGTTGGGATAAAAAATGGTCCTGCAAGGATGATTCAAGGGTTGCAACAGCGAACCGCCTATCGGGTTGCGGCGATAAAGAATTTAGAAATCGTGCGAAGTTCTTGAGAGCCGATTCTGTATTTTCCAAAACTTGCATCAACATCGCTTTGCGGTGATTTGCAGCGAGCTCTGATATGACTTCGGCGTTTTCAGACAGGTAATGTTGGCAGTCCTGAACCATCCACACCGATGCCTGATGATACGTATCCGGTACCGACTGTATGTTGTCTGTTGCCTGTTTCAATAACCTCGGAATAGAAGACAAACGGGCAAGAGTCCGTTCCTGAATCTCCCGCGGGTCTGCGGCCGGTTTGGTTAGCGCATGATCCAGACCTACAAAGGCGATCTTGAGGTATAGTAGCGGATTATACTGCCATACCCGTTTAGTATCCAACTCAATTAAAATTCCGGCAATGTTGGCCTGCAATAGCTTTAGGTCGAGGTAGACCTCAAGATCGATGTCTTCAAACGTCAGTGAAGAAAAGTGGCTTTGAAAAGCTTTCAATTCTAAAATGGTCTCTTCCATCGCGTCTGCGTCAACGTCATCCAGTTTATCGTAGTGGTTGCAGGCATTCTCAGCTCTGGGAAGAAAATGAAATTCATCACTGGCACACATCACCGGAAATCGTTCGGCCAAAAAATCAAAATAGCTGCCGGCAATGGTATTGCACTCACTCGGGTTGATCAACAGTCACGTCCCTTCATGAATTTAGGGAACATTTTTAAGAAACGCTCAATAATTGGAGGGTTCGACCGGAAAGATAGTTACGTTGGAAACGGTTATGCAACGGGTTGGCTTACGTGTCAGCCATCCGTGTTGATGTCTTCGTTTCGCCTCCGGCCTTCTCTAACGATGGCGTCACAAGTCGTTGGGCATCCACCCAAAGGCCCTCAAGATCATAAAATTCGCGAACCGGTTCGTAAAATACATGAATGATCACATGTCCGTAATCCAGCAGCATCCAGTGCCCGTCCCGGGTGCCTTCGACATTAAGCGGTTTTATCTTATGTTTCTTTAATTCTCTTTGAATGGATTCAGAGATAGCATTTACCTGACGATTTGATCGGCCGCTGCAAATTATGAAGACATCTGCGATAGAGGTCAGGTCGTGCACGTCGAGCGCCACCACATTCAATGCTTTTTTGTCCACCACCGCCTTGACATAAAGATCAAGGGTTGGGTCCACATCATTGGTCATAAATAAAGTCCTTTTGACTTGATGAAATCCGCCACTTTCTGTGGCACAAGATATTCAATCGAACGGCCCTTTTTGATCAGCTCTCGAATCTTGGTGGAAGATATGTCCAAAATCGTGACTTCATACATATAAATCGGTTGTTTTTCCGGCCGCACGTAACAGTTTTGCGAATTTGAAAAGATGTACTCGGAAGATATTTTAGAT
>WOR8_10001510_pt1 | contig 23874 bp, 19 predicted proteins | sample DeeMarSeWOR38_10_FD_19890 | JGI IMG/M metagenome (IMG submission 19890) | reverse complement strand
ATATTCAATTTTCAAAGAACTTTATCAGCCATCCCAGTTCAGTCTGGTATTTTTGTAAAATCTTCTTCTTAACCATCTTTGGGCAACAAGCCCTGAAACCCGTAGAATTGCGGCAGAATATTAAAATTTTATAAAGATTAATCCTCTTGTAATCCCCTTGACAAATACCCTAAAAAATAGTAGGAAAATTGTCATATAAATTGCAGTACCTCTGAGACGGCTTCGCTGATGTCGTAGGCATTGTTGCAGGCAATACATGTGTAGATAAGAAACAGATCAGCTTTTAGATATACAGAACTTATGTGAATATAGGGCTGAAGATTTGTTATTAAAGTGATTATTTCATTTAAGGAGCAAAATAATGATGATTAAACATTATTTAGGCTATCTGGTATGGTTTGCACTTATATGCTTACTGATAACAAATTCCAGCATAGCTGGGATTAAAGATGCTGAGTCAGCCAGCCACGGCACAGATGCGTCACAGTATCAAATCGTCGATACATACAAATTCACCGGTTACGAACTTCTGCAGATAAACCTGCCAGTTCTGTCTCACTATTCATACTTGCTGATAAGCGACGGGAAGACCCTGATTGTTGATCCGGGCAGAGATGTGCAGTACTATTCGGAACTGATCAAAGAGAAGAACCTGTCAGTTGCCGGTGTTTTTCTGACCCATAGTCATGCCGACTTTGTCGCTGGTCATATGGAATTGGTAAAGCTGTTCAACTGCCCAATCTACCAGAGCGCCAAGAGCGAAGCCAAATATAAGATAGAGCCTATTGTAGACGGCACGATCCTGCAGGTAGGCAAGGCTTATATCAGATTCATGGATACGCCTGGTCACGTCCTTGATGGAACCAGTGCCACGGTCGGACCGGCCAAGGATTCGCCGGAATTGATTCTGACGGGAGATTACCTTTTTGTCGGAGGAGTAGGCAGGCCCGACCTGGTTGCAGGAACAACTTCATCGGCACTTGCCGGTATGATTTTTGACATATGGGCAGAGAAGGTTTCGAAACTCCCGGACAGTGTGAAGGTCTTTCCTGCTCACGGGGCAGGTTCTCTGTGTGGCGCTCATCTGAAAGACCAGCCTTTCTCGACAATCGGCGAAGAGAGAACATCGAATCCGACACTTCAGCACAAAAACAGAAGTGAATTCATTACAGCAGTATTGTCCGAGTTGCAGGAACCACCTCAATATTTTGGTCATAACGCGGCAATGAACCGAAACGGGCCTCCGCTTGTGAACTGGCAGCAACCAGTCCCGATAGTCGCACCGGATACGGCCTTGACTGATTCTTCAAAATACTACACGGTCGATTTAAGAGACAGCAAATCATTTTCGGCAGGACATATTCCCAATTCGGTGAACATTGCCCTGCGCGGTCGATTCGAGACATGGACCGGGATTATGGTGCCCTGGGGATCGAACATGGTAGTCTGCGGAACTTCCGACGAGCTTACAGAAGCGGCTCACCGGCTCCATCGGATTGGATATACAACTCAGGGCCTCGTCTTCAATGAATGGAGCAAGGCAGGAATGCAGCTGCTAACGAACAAACTGATCTCTCCCAAAGAACTCTATGAGCAGATGCAGTCTAATACCAGCCCAATAATTTTAGATGTCCGCCTGCCCAATGAATGGATGGGATTGAGAATTGGGACAGTGCTGAATCTGCCTCTCAACAAGCTGTCTGAACTTTCTATTAAGCTGGACGTGTCCCAACCTGTTGTCGCTGTCTGTAACTCAGCATATCGCTCGAGCATGGCAATCGGTATTCTTGAGAGAAAGGGCTTTAAAAATGCTACCAGTCTGGAAGGTGGTAGTGAGGCATGGATTGAGGCCGGTCTGCCCGTGTATGTCGCTGAACAAGGGGGAGCAGCAACCTCAATCCAGATTAGAAAGATGATTCCCCTGCCCGAACGCATCTGTGCAAGGGAATTGAAGAGACTAATGATGGACCTGCCGGGCACCTTCCAGATAGTCGACATTCGACCTGCTGAGATGTTCGCCGACTACAGCATCCCCGGTTCTCAGAATGTAGATATCGGTGAACTTGCTTCGAACCCGTCTTACCTTGTGGGGACAACTCCACTGATTATCGTGGACCGTGACGGCTCTTATGCAATGGCCCTGGGAGGCATATTGTCGCAGAAAACGCAGCGCCCGATCAAAGTGTTGTATGAAGGGCTGGAATCATACTGGATGGAGTCGGACTTTGGCGGAATTCCGATGCCAACTGGAACAACTCCTCAGATTCGCACCGCACCTCCGGCGTCGAGTCCTGTGCCGGCGGCCCCTCCAGCAACGCAACCGGTGACTAAAAAGAAAAGCGCAGGATGCTGATATGGAAAAACATAACACCACAAAAAACAGATATATGAATCCCTACCTCGCAGGAATTGGGTTGGGATTGACCCTGCTTATATCCTTTCTGGTTCTTGGAGCGGGTTTGGGGGCATCTTCAGGACTGGCCCGATTAGCCGCCTGCATGGAACTGTGTGTGGCCAAAACCCACACACTCTCCAGCCAATACTTCGGTAAATGGGGACAGAATCCAATGCAATATTACCTTGTGTTCATGCTGGCCGGCACCTTTTTAGGAGGTCTGTGTTCCGCTCTGCTGGCCAATCGAACGAAGCTTCAAATCGAAAGAGGCAAACAAAGCTCTATCCGTCTCAGAAGTGTACTAGCATTAATAGGTGGTATTCTGGTGGGTTTTGCCAGCCGGTTGGCACAAGGATGCACAAGCGGTCAGGCCTTGTCCGGGACAGCTCTGCTGTTGACGGGCAGCTTTGTGTTTTTGGTTTGCATATTCGTGGGAGGCTATGCCACAGCTTATTTGTTCAGGAGGCAGTGGAATGATTAACACAATGTATCAATTGGATACCCTTGATTCGGCCAAGGCCTTCCTTGCGGCATTATTGATTGGCGTAGCGTTTGGATTTTTCCTTGAGCGAGCAGGTTTCGGATCGAGCAGAAAGCTCACCGGCGTTTTTTACTTCAGAGACATGGCCGTTATTAAGGTGATGTTCACGGCCGTGATTACCGCGGCACTGGGATTGACCTGCTGCGTTGTTCTCGGCATTGTTTCCATTGAGGGCGTCTATCTTATGCCCACGGTATACGGAGCGTATATTGTCGGAGGCTTGATTTTCGGGGTGGGATTCGTAATGGGAGGCTGGTGTCCCGGAACGGCGGCCGCAGGGGTAGCGAGCGGCAAGATTGATGCTCTTATATTCCTTGCCGGAGCGATTATCGGCTCAGCCCTTTTTAATGAGATGTTCGGGCTTATCAAGCCGCTTTATGAGTCAGGCCAGCGGGGAGTGGTCTTCATTTATGACACACTCGGTATCAGCAAAGGAACTTTCAACGTCCTCTTGAGTATTGCAGCGGTTGTGATGTTCTGGGGATGCGAGTGGATTGAAAAGCGAAAAACAAGTCAATCACTCGGCGATAACACTACTATCTTGAAGACTGTATCCGTAGCGATATTGTCAATAGCCATTGTGCTGGTTGCAGTCGGATCGGGCCTGCCATCAAGCCCACAAATTGGAGCAACGGCCGGAGTTATTTCCTCAGAATCTCAGCTGCTTGAAGCCGTTGAGATGGCAGAGGATCACATTGAGCCTGAGGAACTGGCCGAAAGAATGCTCAGGCAAGAACCTGGTCTTATTGTTGTTGATATACGACCGGTCGTCGAATACCTGGACTATCACCTGCCAAACGCCCTGAATATACAGATGAAGGATCTGCACCATGCCCTTGTTCCATATAAAAACTCAGGAACTATCGTTCTGTATTCCAACGGCATGACTCATCCGGTACAGGCGAGGGACTCGCTCTTTCGAAGCGGGTACACAAACGCTTACATACTTACAGACGGTCTTAATGGTTTTATTGAGCGGTGTCTTACACCAATCTCGCTTCGAGATGAGATTCTCCCAAAAGAAACAGCAGACAAAATCAGAGCCTGGAGGGCCTTCTTCCTGGGATTAGCAGCTCCGCAAGAGAAACCCGATATTCCCGATGTGCCGCTTTCTGACGGCTTATTGGTAAATGCAGAGTGGCTCGAAAGACAACTTGAAAGTGCCGACACAAAGATTCTCGACCTTCGAGTTCAACCTGAATACAACACAAGTCACATCAGAAATTCTCTGTCCCTTAATGTTGAGAACCTCAGGATTAATCTGGACGGCGTCGGCTCGATGCTTCAACCTGCCGACATGCTGGCCAGGCATTTTTCCGGAATGGGCATCAGACCTACTGATATGGTAGTCATAGTATACGGCGACAAGACTCAGGATGCTACTTTGGTGGGCATCGCACTGGAACGCCTTGGACACACAGCATACAGAATTCTAAACGGCGGCTTTGCGGCCTGGAAGTCAGCCAATAAGGTGGTTGTATCCGAACTTCCGGAAATAGTATCATCCAGCTATCCCGTCACCGGAACGGACAATTTCTCAGTGGATTACAGGACAGTTTTGGAATACGTTAAATCCAGGAAAGGCATCATTCTTGACGTTCGGCCCTCGGATTATTACAGCGGTTCAAAATCCGATGAAGCCCGTGCCGGTCATATCCCCGGGGCAATTAATCGACCGTACACCGAAGACCTCGTTATAGTTAACAATGTACCCTGGTTCAAACCTGCTAAGGAACTTTCCGGGGTCTATTCCCAGATTATACCTTCCAAAGATTCGACTGTGATTATTCATTGTCGCACAGGACACCAGGCCAGCCAGACATATTTCGTGCTTAAACGACTTTTAGGCTATAGCAATATTCTCTGGTATGATGCTGGATGGAGCGAGTGGGCGGCAAAAAAAGAATTGCCCATAGAGTAGCGAGCAAAACTGCCACAAACCTAAAACTGCGAAACAGTGAGAAACTCTTTTTCATGCCGCTTATCGGAGAATTTTCCGTTATACTTTTATTTCTACCATATTGAGTGACATTGGTCGTCTTAACCGGGGGAAAATCAAAAACTGTACTCTGCTTGCTAATGTTCTGACCTGATCGTTGCTAAGCCGAATATTCCCCCGGCAATGCTTCCCTGATGGCCGGCAAAACGGACGACTATCGATGATTTATCCTTAGCCAGTTCGGTTGGAATGTCATAGACGACATCGAAGAATTCCCCGGGCCGGTTGTCGTTAAGTTTCTGTGACGCGATTTTCCTGCCATCTACGAGGATATCGAACGAACGCCCACCGTCACTGCCCCAGAAGGTACACCATAGTTTCACTGGTATATCGGGCAGGATCTTCATGCAGTATTCGAACCAGCCACCCGGTGCGGCATCTCGCCAGTTGTGCCCGTTCAGGTCGCCCGACCGGGTCGTATGACCTTTCATATCGTGTGATTTCTCAGATTCCGCAATTCCGATATCCACTGAATCAATTTTCAGCTTATTAATGGCAGCTTTTTGTGCTTCTTGTCTGGCCTTTGCCTGCTGCGAGGCTTTACGCGCAAGTTCTAATTTTTTATAACCGGCCTCGTCCGTCAATCGCCAGTATATAGTATACTTCTGGTTCCACAAGCAATGATACGGCACAAGCACAACATCGTCTGGGCGTCCAACTCCTATTGTGCGAAATGTCAGCGATCCGCCTTCCATTGGCTTAATCCACGATGCTGGATCTCGGCCGCTCGTGACCAGCACCGGCTCCTCGGCCAGATATTCTTCGGGATATTTGAACCAGTTCTCCGTAGTGTAGACCATCTCACGCGGAACATCAACCTGACCTAATTGACCTGCCAGTACCATAGGTCCATACATAACCGCCGCGATATTCGCATCGTCCGGCATAGGACACAGCCACAAGCTCATTGGCATAGTCATTTTAATCCGGTCACCATCATTCCAGGCACGACGGATCGATATAAACGACGCAGGCTGGGCAGTCACCTGTTGCCGCTCTCCATTGATTGTAAGGGTAACGCCGCTTTTGACCCAGTACGGCACACGAAGACGCAGACCAAATTCAGTCGGCTGGGATGTCTTGACTATGAGTTCGGTAGTCTGACCTTCTGGAAAATCAGTCTCCTGACGTATTATAACGCTCTTTTGTTTCCAATTCAACTCGCTGGCGATGAACAGATTAATCCAAAGTGTATCGTGGTCAAGAAAGTAGATTGAATCGCCATATTTTGCATGGTTCTCCATGCCGCTTCCAGTACAGCACCAAAATGAATCCCGCGGTGTATTGAAGTATTTCCAGCAGCCTGGAACCATTGTGACGAAATATGACATCATTCCCGTCTCCGGATCCTGAGTAGATAAAATCGAGTTGATAAGGTTCCGCTCATAGTAATCGAAATACTCGGCACGTGGCTGCCAGGCGAACAGGTGACGCGTAAGCTTGAGCATATTATAAGTGCAGCAGTTTTCCTGTGTTTTACCGCCAAGCTGGTCGGCAAGGTGATACGGGGGACTTTTCCAATGTTCGTCCACAGAAGTTCCACCTGTACAGTAGCTCCGCCCGTGAACGACACAGCTCCAGAAGAACTCTGCTATGTGCCTGTCAACAGGCTCACCCGTCAGCTCGTATTGCCTGGCGGTGCCAATCATGTTCGGGATAAACGAGTTAACATGCTGGCCGGTCAGCTCGTCCCGATGCAGAATCAACGGATTGTTATATGCATCAGCATTAAACCGCCCGGCCAGTTCAAGCCATTGTCTGTTGCCAGTAACACCATAGAGGTTGGCAAGCGTCTCATTCATGCCGCCCTGCTCGGTGCGGTTAAGCATCTCCTGCATCGCGTTTCGGTCGAGACGATCAAGACGGCCTTTAGCCCACGATGCCATACCCTCAGCTACCTCCAAAGCCTGATCGTTGCCGCAGTAAACAGACATATCTATCAGGCCGGCGAAGATCTTATGCAACGTATACCACGGAGCCCATACAGGTTTCAGGGCTATTACCCTGTCGATTTGTTCTTCGGGATAGGCGCTGAGATAGCCTGTACCGATTGCCTTCTGGCATTTAGCCAACTCAACAATGATAGCATCAGCTTTTTCCTTAAGTTTCTCATCAGACGTGGCGGCATACATCATAGCACAGGCCGAGAGGTAATGTCCCATCGTATGTCCACGTACCTCAGTCTTTTCCCAGCCGCCCATCGGCTCGCTGGGTGTATCCAGCCCAGCGGTTTTGTGGAAATACCAAAGTAGCTTATCCGATTCAAGCTCATGCAGGTATTTCTGCGTTCGCAGCATAGCATCCTTGAACGGCCCATCCAGTAGACGCACATCACGCAGATCGAACGGCATAGCCTTCAACTCAACCACTTCGCGCCCGCTCGGCCATACCGCCGCATGAACAAACGCACAAAAACTACTCAATAAAAGTGCCGCCGAAACAATCCATATTTTGCATTGCCTGAACATGGTATCGTCCTCCACTAAAATACATCAATCATTTATATCGAATAAAGATAAATGCAATATCGACCCGGCTGGTGCAGCACAGATTTTATTGTAGCTTCAATTGGCACTTAAGCTCTGCTCTTGCCGCCTGAGACATTGATGACAGTGCCGTGGATGTATCCGGCGCGGTCGGAAGCCAGAAAACATACAGTATTAGCGACTTCACTGAGCTTGCCGCATCTTCCTAATGGGATAGAGACCTGCTCGTATTTTTCGCGGAACTGTTCTACTGTGATTCCGCGTGTGTAAGCTACGGCACGTTCGTATTCATCGGAGCGCAGGTCTGTTGCTTCGACAATTCCCGGAGCGATACCGACAACCCGGATTTTGTGCTTGCCGAGTTCCTTTGCCCACGAGCGTGTCATAGAATAGATCGCCGCCTTTGTTGCCGCGTAAACGCTTTGCCCTTCTGAACCTTCCAGGCCGGATTCGGAAGTCATATTTATAATAACGCCCACCCTGCCGGATTCAATCATTACCCGCGCGACCGCCTGGGCACACAAATAATACCCTTTCTGGTTTATAGAGACCATTTTGTCCCAAATCTGCTCTGTCAACTCCTCCTTCCCCGCCGGATCGACAAGCAGCCGGGGAATCAAAATGCCTGCGTTATTTACGAGTATGTCAATCCTGCCGAAAGTATCGAGAGCTGCTGCAACCATAGCATCGATGCTTGTCTTATCAGTTACATCTGTTTTCGCAGCTATGTGCTCGCCGCCGAACTGCTTTTTCAAATCAACAGCGAGTTTTGTGCCGCCTTGTTCATCTATATCGACAACAGCAATATTTACTCCGACCTCCGCCAATCCAAGACAAACAGCCCTGCCGATTCCGCGTGCTCCCCCTGTAACAATTGCGACTTTTCCTTCCAAACCAAGCCAGCTCATTAAGTTCAATCTCCAAAACAGTTCTAAATCGAGCGCAAATTTACATAGTAATCATGGCTTTGATTACACCATCCTGATAACCGGCGACCAAATCGAAAGCCTTTTGCGTCTCTTCGAGTGTGAAATGATGCGTCACCATAAAGTCAACATTTACCCGGCCGGAAGAAATCAAATCAACGGCCTTTTGCGTAAATTCATTTTGCCTTCTTATATTTACAATCGTGATTTCTTTTCTTCGCATTACATCAATAGGTAAAGAAACCCTGTCAAAACGTGGGATGCCGGTCAGAACCAACGTACCGCCGGGCCGGAGAATATCAATACACTCATCAACCGTTTCCTGCTGGCCGGCACATTCGAAAGCAACATCCAGCCCATCAGGTTGTTGCTTAAGTATTTCGCCGACAATATCCTGCTCGTCCGGATTTCCAACCCAAGTTGCGCCGGCTTTTTTTGCTATATCGACGCGCTCCGGGATTTTTTCCGTCATATAACAGGTATTTACATTCTTTGCCTTTGCACTTACGAAAGTGCATAGACCTATCGGGCCGGCGCCAAGGACAGCAACGTTCGCATTTTTCGGCATCTTTGCTCGCTCGACTGAATAAGCCCCAATCGCTAATGGTTCACACAAGACGGCTTGTTCGAAGCTAAGCATTCCATTGGTCGGGTAGCAGCATTCCTGCGACATAACAACATACTCACATAGACAGCCGCCGCCCTGGCCGGGAGTGCCGAGAAAACGCAGGTTGTAACACGTATTTTCCCTGCCCAATCTGCATTGAAAACATTCGTGGCAGGAAACCGCAGGATCAACAACTACAGCATCTCCGACTTTCAGATTGGTAACCGATTTGCCGACAACCGCCACGGTTGCAGCACATTCGTGCCCTACGATAAAGGGATATTCGACAATTTGCGCGCCGATTCTGCCGGTCTCGTAGTAGTGTACATCGGAGCCGCAGACACCAACCATCTCAATTTTCAAAAGAACGTCCGCATCTTTTTCTATCTTCGGCTCAGGTATGTCCCTGAGTTCCATTTGCCTTAAACCTGTCAGCACGACAGCCTTCATAAAGTCTCTCCGGAAAAAATTTTACTCCGTGGGCAAGCCATCCCCAAGCTTCGCTTGAGGCTGCCACTCTTCGGATCATTGTACCCTTATATCAAAATTCCGCTTTTCATGCCATCATTACTTAACGGGAATCAGCTTAATCTCGTAGAGTTTCGGATAAAATTTGCCTGTTACGAACAATCTACGTCCTGTCGCATCATATGCAATCCCGTTAAAAACATCGACCTCGTCACTATGGTCCTCTGGAGCAAGAATACCCTCCATATCTATCCAGCCGATTACTTCACCTGTCTCCGGCTCAATTTTGACGATACGTTCAGTCGGCCAGACATTTGCATAGATTTGGCCGTCAATATTTTCAAGCTCATTAAGCCCCCAGACCGGGGAATTCTGATCGAGGACCATGATTTTGTGGCTTTGCTTAAACGTCTCCGGATCCAGGAAATACAGCATGGGCGTGCCATCACTCATAATTAGATGCTTGCCGTCATGCGTAAGACCCCAGCCTTCGGTCGGGTAACTGAACTCACGCAGCAATTCGAAAGTCTCCTTGTCATAAACAAATCCGGTCCTTGATTTTAATGTCAACTGAATGACGCGGTCTCCCAAAATCGTAATTCCCTCGCCGAAAAACTCATCAGGCAATTTATGCTGCTGCAGCACCTCGCCCGTTTCCAATTCGACCTTGCGTAGTTCCGACTTTCCGTAAAGACCCGTTCCTTCGTACAAAAAGCCATCTTCGAAAACCAGACCCTGGGTGAAGGCCTTCGGATCGTGAGTAAATGTGTTGACCACTTCGTAGGTCCAGCGCGCAGAAGTACTGGGATTTTTGAAGAAAAGCAAAATAAATACAAATGCCACAACTAACAGTAATACGAATCCCGGAATGAATAACTTTAAGGATCGTTTCACAAACATTACCCTAACAATCTGTTAAGCTAAACATTAAACCTGAAATTGATAATGTCGCCGTCCTTAACGACGTACTCTTTGCCTTCGAGCCGGATTCTGCCGGCAGCCTTCAAAGCTTTTTCACTGCCATGTTCTCGCAGCTCGTCATAACTGAACGTTTCAGCCCGGATGAAACCTCGCTTAAGGTCCGTATGGATCTTGCCCGCCGCATCAACTGCTGTTGTGCCTTCCTGTATAGGCCAGGCGCGCAGCTCATTCGAGGCGACTGTCAAAAAGCTGATCAAGCCCAGCGCCGAATAACAGCCTCTGACAAACTTACCCGCCGCCGATTCGGTAATGCCCAAATCAGCCATGAATTCCACCCTGCTGACCGCATCCAATTGTGCTAACTCGTTTTCCAGCTTGGCGCAAATCGTAATGACAGGCACCGAATCGTCAACACGGCCAGCAAAATCGATTTTTCTGCCCAATTGATCTTCGCCTATATTGACTGCAACAACAACCGGCTTTAATGTCAAAAAACCGAGAGACTTAATCATCTCACGCTCGTCGTGCGTTTCGACAACCGAGCTGATTGGCCTTTCCGATTCGATTGCCTCGGCCAGTTTTTTTTGAAGGTCTAATTCAGCCTTGTCGCGTGCCTGTGTTTTGGTAGGCTTGTGAACCTGTTTTTCGAGATTCGTTATACGTGTAGTCACAAGCTCCAAATCAGCAAGCAGCAATTCCGTCTGCAATTCGGCCAAATCTCTCGCCGGATCCACCGTGTTTCGATAAGGTGGCACAGACGGCTCCTCAAACGCTCGAACGACCAGAACGAGCAGTTCAACCGTTCTTATCTGGCTAATTAATCGCCTGGCGGCGGCCCGGCCGTGCTCATCGGTAAAGTTAAAGCCGGGCAGATCCAGGCAATCAATTGTAGCGTGAGTGATTTTCCGGGGTTTGTAGAGTTCTGTAAGTAAATCGAATCTTTCGTCCGGAACCGGTACAATAGCTTCTTCGACCGATGTCGAACCAATTGCCGGGATTGCTTTACCGCATAGACTTGCTAAAATTGTGCTCTTGCCCGATTGAAGCAAGCCGATTAGCGCTACTTTCATTCTACTGCGCTCTCTATCCTAATATAACGAATACCAAACTACAAATCGTATGATTTTACAATATACGAGCAATTTTGCGACATAAAAAGATCCAAAAATTCATCCAAGTTTACCGATTTTGAGCGTTATTGGATCACATTGACAAAGGTTAAATACGCGAAATATCGAATAAATAATATTGACACATCACCCGGAACAGAGCTGTAATTGATTAGTCCATTAAGGTGTTATATTGCCTTTGTGCAGCACGCTTAGGATATCGCAGCAAAAATTGAATAGGAAGTCAGCATGAAAAAGCTAAATATATCATTGGCCTTAATGATGGTGAGTGTGATTCTGATTACTACAAGCCGTATTACCGCACAGAATTGGCCCGGTTGGCGTTGTGACGGCCAAGGCATCTCGCCCGAGAAGAACCTGCCCCTGAAATGGAGTGAGGACGAGGGCGTCAAGTGGAAAACATCCATCCCCGGCACCGGCCATTCCTCCCCCATTTTGTGGGGAAATCGTATTTTTGTCACCACCGCTGTAGCCGAAGATCCCAACGTCGAAACGTTTCGAGGCGGCGTATATATGGGAGGTAATCGTCCAAAGCCTGATGAGTCGGCGTATGCTTATCTCGTGATCTGTCTCGATACCGATCAGGGAAAAGTCCTGTGGTCGAAGGCCGTCGTGAGGCAAAATCCGAAAACGCGCCGCCATACTAAGAACACCTATGCATCCGAAACACCTGTCACGGATGGCAAGTATGTCTTCGCTTCGTTCGGTTCGGCGGGCCTGTATTGTGTCGATTTTGAGGGCAACGTTATCTGGCAGCGTGACCTCGGACTTATGCGCCGGCAAAGAGGCTGGGGCACAGGTGCCTCTCCGGTCCTGTTCCGCAACACAGTCATTTTCAACTGCGACAGCGATGACTATTCCTACATCGCCGCGTTTGACAAGGCAACCGGCAACCAAGTCTGGCGTACCGAGCGGAATGAGGGCGCATCGTGGGGAACACCTTTTCTGTTCGAAACCGACGGCCATACAATCATCGTGACCAACGCCTCACGCTGCATGCGGGGCTACGATGCCGTCAATGGCAAACTTGTGTGGGAATGCTCCGGCGGCTCGATGATAACAGTTCCATCACCTGTTGCTACCCAGGAATTAGTGTTTCTCTCGTCGGGGCACAGCCTGCTTCCGAATCGGCCTATCGTCGCCGTCCGCCCCGAAGCTTCAGGGGACATAACTCCACCCAGAGGTCAGTCACAAAGTGATGGCGTTGCATGGTTGCATCGCTCAGGCGGCGCTTATGTGACCTCACCGATTGCCATTGGCGAATATCTATACGTACCCCAAGACAGAGGATCACTAACCTGCTACGAGGCTAAAACAGGCAAGGTCGTGTACGAAAACCAAAAGCTCGGTGCCCGCAACACAATCACGGCCTCGCCGGTAGCAGGCGACGGCAGGATCTACATACAGACCGAGGACGGCGAGTGTTATGTCGTTAAACCAGGGCCGGAATTCGAGATACTTGCCGTTAACAAGCTCGACGAGGTATTCTGTGCTTCACCGGCCGTATCCACAGGCAAGATTTTTCTTCGCGGCCGAAAGCACCTGTACTGCATCGGGAAGTGATTAATCCATCAGGCTCTCAGACGTTCCTCAGACTCATTCAATGACAAATTCACGACTAACGGTTATAATAAGTTCCGAACTAAACCTTTCAGGAACATGAAAGAATCGAAAAGGAAATAAAAATGTTAAACAGACGCAAATTCTTACAACATGCAGGTTTCGCCGCAACATCAGCAGTCGTTGGGCGGGGAGTTTTGGCAATTGCAGAATCGGCGAATCGGTCAAAACCGAATTTTCTTATCATCATGGCCGACGATTGTACCTACAATGATTTGCCTGTTTACGGTGGGGAAAATGCGGTAACACCCAATATTAACAAGCTGGCATCGGAGGGACTTGTCTTCAACAGGGCATATCTCGGTTCGGCGATGTGCCAGCCCTGCCGCGCTGAACTGTACAGCGGGCTTTATCCCATGCGGAACGGTTGTGCATGGAACCATTCGGCCAGTCGGCCCGATATTACCACCATGCCGCACCACCTCGGTGCTCTGGGCTATCGCGTAGGTCTTGCCGGCAAGGTGCACGTTCTGCCCCAGAAAGCCTTTCCATTCACAAGTGTGAAGGGATTCGATGATAACTGCGTTCGTAATCCAACCCGGCCGCACAGCCTGCAGGGCATAACCAAGTTTATGACCGAGAATCAGAACCAGCCGTTCTGCCTTGTCGTGGCATTGGTTGAGCCGCATGTACCGTGGGTAATGGGCGATGTGTCGAAGTACCCACAGAAAAAGCTGAAGCTTCCACCGAATATAGCTGATACGCCGCGCACCCGCGAGGCATTTTCCCGTTATCTTGTCGAGATAACCTACATGGACAAACAGGTCGGTGAAATTCTCGAAGCATTGGAGCGGTCCGGCCGAGCTGATGATACGCTTGTCCTATTTACTTCCGAACAAGGCAGCCAATTTCCCGGCTGCAAATGGACTAACTGGGACACCGGCTTACATACGGCGTTGATCGCCCGCTGGCCGGGAAGGATTACCGCAGGCAAGCAGACCGATGCCATGGTGCAGTATGCGGATGTTTTACCGACGCTTGTAAATACCGCCAGCGGCGACCTGACAGAGCATAACTACGACGGAACAAGTTTCCTGCCCATACTATTGGGCAACGCATCCACACATAGAAAACTCGTTTACGGCATGCACAACAATATTCCCGAAGGCCCCGCTTATCCCGTCCGGACGGTCAGCGACGGACACTATCGCTATATCCGAAATCTGACACCTGACGAGATATATATCGAAAAACATCTCATGGGATGGGAGGGCAAGGGAGAGCTGAACAATCCCTACTGGGCAACGTGGATAAGAGATGCCTGGAACGACCAGAATACTTACAACCTCGTCAAGCGATACATGTACCGCCCCGCCGAGCAGTTGTATAACACAGCCGAAGATCCGTACGAATTGAAAAATCTGGCGGAAGATCCGGCGTTTTCCAATATCAAGACCTGTCTCAGCACCGAACTCGATCGCTGGATGAAGGAGCAAGGCGATCCCGGCGCTCCGCAGGACACCCACGAAGCCATCCAGGCCGCCCGTCGCGGCAAACACATTTATGGAGCGACTGCAAGATAATGACCATACGTAAAAAATTGTTGATCTTACTGCTTAGCGTATCTCTGATTCCGTTAGTGACATATTTTGTTCTCGATATTTCGTTCTCGCGTATTGTAAGAAACCGAATTCAAAAGAGCCTGCGAACCGTAGTGGCCGATAGAGCGGCTTTCTCCCTGGTTCAAACCATCGATAATTATCAAGAACAAATCAGGATTTCCGCTCAAGCCGTTCGCTACAGCATGCGACACTATGCCGACCTGGTCAATCGAATTCTCTGGTCAATCAATATTGAAACCGAAGAATTACCAGAACCGAATCGCCTTGTCCAGGGTTTGTCGGTGGATTTATCGGCAGAAGCCTTGAAATATCAATTTGTGGATCTATCCGACACTCGGAAACCCACTATGGATTTTGATTCGGAACTCATCTATCCACCGGTAAGTGAGTCCGGCAATCTGCTACGTTCGAATCTGCCGCAACTAACCAAAGAGTGCAGAGAAATCTACTCTATCAATCCTGAAATGAATCTATGGATTTATACTGTAACGGCTGACGGCACATCAGGCTTGTATCCCTCATGCGGCTTCTGGCCCTATGATGCAGGATACGATTTGCGCCGGGAGCCCTGGTATATTAATGCAAAAGAAAGCAAGCAGCTAACTCCGACTCCGCGTGTAGAGCCGCTGACCGGCAAAACTGTTATGACTGTAGCAGTGCCTTTGTTCGAGAAAGACGGTTCTTTTGCCGGTGCTGTTGCAATGGATATAGACCTATCCGGTATGCTGGACAGAATTCAAATTCCCGAGGAATGGCAGGAAGGAGCATGGAAACTCCTTATCGGCCTGCCCGAGCAACAGGAATTGCTTGTCGATGAGGTCGAGGTAGTTTGCTGCAACTCATTCCTGCAAAGCCAGGATGGCCCAAGTGAACCGGCCAGACTTGTTGATATATGCGATTCTCAAAAAGCTGAAAAAATGATTGAAAATTCCCGCCAGGGTAAAACAGGTTTCATTCGCCAGCCTTACGATGGGGCCGATTCCCTCTGGGTTTACGGTTCCTCCTATAGAAGAGGTGGTTTTCCAATTTTGGTCGTGCCCTTTCAGCGCATAGTCGAACAAGCCAACAATGCTCAACAGTTGCTCTTCCAGGATAATATCCGTGCCATACAGGTAGCCACTATTTTGATTTTTACGGCGATCGTCGCGGCCGTTGTTCTGGCGGTCATGCGGGCCCGCAATCTTACCGTGCCTGTTACTCATTTGGCCGAAGCGGCCAGCAGACTGGCACGGGGAGATTTTGATGTCACTGTAGATATCACTACAAACGACGAACTCCAGCAGCTCGGTGAAGTTTTCAATCAAGTAGGTCCCGGAATGAAGGAACGTCAAAAGATAAAGCAGTCTCTGGAATTAGCTCGCGAGATCCAGCAGCACTTTCTACCCACCGAGGACCTTGAATCGGATAACTTTCAAGTTGCCGGCTTATGTCGGTATTGTGACGAGACCGGCGGTGATTACTACGACCTTTTCGATCTCAGGGCCGTTGCTCCCAGCCGGATCGGCCTTGTTCTTGGCGATGTCTCCGGGCACGGCATCCCGGCGGCAATGCTCATGATTTCATCCGGCAGTATCCTGCGAAACAATGCCCCGCGTCACGGTGACAATTTGTCGGCCGCAATTACCGAATTAAACCATCACCTCGTGAAAAATTCCGAGCCCGGCAAGTTTATGACCCTCTTCTATGGTCTGCTTAATGACCGGAGCAAAACTCTCTCTTGGGCATCCGCCGGCCATGACCCGGCCATCTGGTACCACTCCGAATCTGGTAAATTCACAAAGATGGAAAATACCGGCATGCCACTCGGCGTTCTGGAAGACGCGCAGTTCGGCCAGGCAGATCCGGTCACATTGTGTGCCGGAGATATTGTTGTCATCGGCACCGACGGCATTTGGGAAGCACAGAACACTACCGGACAGATGTACGGCAAAGAACGTCTGAACAATTTGATAATCTTGCATAAAGACAAATCCGCCCGGCAAATCGCATCTTTAGTCGTCGAATCAGTTTTAGAATTCTGCTCGGATACACCCCCGGCCGACGATATAACATTGCTCGTAATCAAGTGCATCCATTAAAAGAGAACCTTGCATTAGATCACGAAAAGGAAGGCAATCTAAAGTTGCGGTTCATATGATTTATACACCAGAAATCACGGGCAATCCGTACGCTCCTGTCAGGAGCTTTTGGCCAAATCAACCAATAAATCGGTCAAGATCTCCATCAAAGCCTCTAACTGATCTCCAGCAATTTGTAGATCATCATCGGCAATAGCCTTTTTAACTGCTTTGGCTGAAGTTATGGCTTTGGTGGCAGCATCAACAGCGAGTTTGACAGTCTCCATTCGAACTATTTTAGCGTCGGCATCGGCTTTGTTCGTAATGGCTGCAATGATGCTTACGTAGCCAGCAAGCTCTTCGTTTCGCGAACTCAGATCATCGAGGACACTCTCTGTAATCTCTCGGCGCAGTTTCTGGGATGTGGTTTTAGCTATTTGTCGAATCTTTTCATATTGTGGCTTGTAAGGCAACTCCGACATGAAGTTGGAGAGTTCCTCTCTGATCTGGACTCGTTGTTGGCTCGTCAATGAAGTCTTGATTTTGCCGAGGATGGATTGCAATCCTCTTGCCATATCCTCGAAATTTTGGTTCGACATAGGACAGCTCCTTTCTAATGCTCCCTGACATTGTCTACAGCGATCTTAACTTCCTGTATTGCAGTGAGTAGTAATTGGACATTAGGTCGACGATTCTCCCGTATGGCCAGATGAAGCTCCTTATGGGCCGCGATCCAGAAATCCACCGCATTAATTGCAGTGGCAAAGGCACGCTGGCCTTCATGGTGATTTGTCTTTGCAGCCTGCATTTTCGCTGTGAATTCTTGATGGTCCTTTTCCGTTGCAGCCAAGAGCTTCTCGATTTTGCTCACTTCAGCGACCGACTCGTTGCTAAAATCTGCCTCGAGCATATCAACGCGAGCTACTGTTACTTTTTTGATGAGATCCATACGATAGGTATTACGCACTCCATATTCCTCATCGATATTGTCGAGGATATCCACGTACTCATTGTTGTATAGGATTGCAAGGCTACTGAGGTCCTTTTTAACGATTTTTCCTATCCCGGCGATGACCGGATGAGCTGCGGTGACAGCCTGGTCAACTGCGTGTGCTGCCTTGAGTTGCACGCCATACTTGACGATAAGCGTTGCCAAGGCACCTGTTTCATCTGAGAATCCTTCCCCTCCTGTCATTGTATCCGCGATGTTAGAGATAGAGTTGACAAGATTAGAAGCCGTTTTCTCTGCCGATTTTCCAGCGTCAACTACTTGTGCCAGAGAGTCTGAGTAGTTGACTAACGTGTCCATTGCTCTGGTACGTTCTGCCCAAATATCGGTGAGACGGTTGGCAGGATGATTTTCGCTGTTCAAAGGTATGACATTACTTTCATCATCGGTGTAAGGAGTAGCACGCATCGCAGCAATGGTCAGGTTTCCTGTCGTAATAACCGCCTGGCGTAGTTGTGCTGTAGCATCAGCAAACGGTTGGACGTTTGGCATCTGGCAGCCGGCTGTCGTCAGAACAAGCAGGCAGAATATGACTGCTTTGTTTTGAATGACGTAATTCATACCATCAAATCATACATTTAGCGTTAGATTCAATCGCTTTTCGCGTGCATTTTACACCACTCACATCCATGAACATAGAATTCGCCGCAAAGTGAATTATATGATAATATTAACCGATGGAAATCCTCATTTCAATACTTTTTTTGTTTTTTTTTGAGAATCTTGCACATTAGAGATAATGAACGGGCTTAGACCAAATAAAAACACAAGGAAAGTCCAAAGGCTTTTTTTCTATAGAAATGAGTCCTATTTCTTCCAAATTTTATGTTGCAGCCGGGATATGTGTGGTATAATTCTGCCATGGCAAAGTATCCAATATTTCTGGAATTGGGCTCTCGCCGGGTGGTTGTAATAGGCGGTGGGGCTGTGGCCGTTCGAAAGGTCCAGGCTCTTCTGAAAGCCGGCGCACGTGTTGTGGTGGTCGCCGAGCACATCGACGAGATGATGACGGCCCTGTGCCGAGACACGGACGCCGAGCTTATAAAATCCAAATATTCGAAGAACTACCTCGCCGGGGCTCTGCTGGCCATAGCAGCAACAAACAACAACAAACTTAACAAACAGATTTACAAAGACTGCCAGCAGCTGGAAGTCCTTTGCAACGTCGTCGATGTGCCGGAGCTATGCGACTTTTTCGTGCCGGCCGTGGTCAAGCGAGGCGACCTGCAAATAGCTATCGGCACGGAAGGTCAATGCCCCGCTTATGCCGGCCACACAAGAAAAAAGCTTGAGGCAATTTTCACCGAGCAGCACGGTGAATTTCTTGCTGAGCTGGAAAAGCTTCGAAAACAGATTATTGAAAATGTCCCCGACCCCGCCGACCGTAAAGCTGCGCTGGGGCAGTTGGCTGACGACGAATCATTCGAATACTTCGTCGAGAACGGACCCGATCAATGGCGCGTCTTCGCCAACGAAATGATTGATAATCTGCAATCCGCGCGGAAATAAAAAAACGCATAGCCTCCCGTCATGTCACTATTGTTCCGGCTTTTTTATAAAATCGAATAATGAGAAGTCGGACAGTTCCACAGCCTCGCCGCTCTTGGCCGCGGCCCATGGTTCGATATAAACATGGACTGAAGCAACACCGATTCCGTCAGCCATTCCAAGCCAGTTATTATGCACGCCCCCTATCGCTGCAGGTACAGGATCGTCTCCAAGCTGCATGCGCAGGCCCGCCCGATAGCGAGGCTCACCATAGCTGCGGAAGGTAACCTGCACGTTCGGAACAACCTCATTCGCTAAATGCCGAAGCAGCTCTTCGACTGTCCGCAGCTCCAGCGGTTCTGCCCTTTTCAACAGCAGTGACATCGAATCGCTCAGACGCCCGCCCTGCTTCATTTGTGAGAACATCGCGTCTCTCGACTCTTTGCTCTGCATGATTTCAAATGAAGTGCGAACCGAGCGGTCCTGGTCATATATCAGCCATGTACGGATTGGATAGATATACGATGCCGGAGCAGCGCTGTTGAATCCAGGCGGCATCATGGACTGAAAAGCATTTTCTTTACCGCTGAGCATGTTTTTAAACATTCCGGCGATATCGACTTCGGACCAGTCGATTTGCCATTGCTGAAACTCAGGCAGCGCCGCTCGAATCGCGTTTGCCGCCGAACCCACCGGATGATTCGGATCCCGCGCCCTTTCGGAAGCCGAGTAAATACGACCGAGCCCATCCCGTGCTATGCGTTCTCTTTCAGGCTCCGTTTGCAACTTCTCCAGCTTTTTAGCCCAGTGTTCCTGCATGATCTTTCGCAACTGCTCATCGGGCATTGGCCGAAGACTCAAAGCCTGGCGGAATGCCTGAAAAAATGCTTCCGACTTGAAACCTTCTTTCGAAGCTTCTTTTAGCTGTTTCAATATCTGTTGACGTTTTGCATTCATGGGTTTAGCTCCCTTGAGGATTTGCTCGGCAGCGTCTCGAAGCCGCTTACGGCCGTCATGCAAACGACGCTTGAGCGTACCTTCAGGAACATCCAGAAAGCCTGCCGCTTCTTTCAGGCTGTAACCTTCGAAATAGAACAAAACCACCGCCTCGCGTAATTTCTCGGAAAGATGCCCTACCGCCTCATGGATCAGAGCGACAAGTTCCTGCCGCTCCAGGTCGGCGCCCGGCGGCGGTGATTTGCCATCGGGTTGTGTTCGAAGCTCTGCTCCATTTTCTTTCGCCGTTTTCGCCTTTTGCCACCGTGCCGTACGGACTACAATTGTTCGCAGCCAGGGACCGAATCGCTGGGTATCTCTCAAGTCCGGCAGGCTTTCAATCGCGGCATAAAATGCTTCGGATGCCGCATCTTCGGCCAAAGCAAAATCACCCGTAACGCCGAAAGCCGCAGCCCGCGCCGCCCTCCAGTAAAGCCGGAATAATTCGGCAATGGCAGCCGGCTCACCCTGCCCTGCTCGCCGCACCCTATCTTGTTCGATATTTTGTCCCATACTAATAATATGTGCACAATAATCGCCTCAAGGTTCGCATTTTTTGTCATAATGGTTAGACAAAATTAGTAATACGATAGACAGGATAACAGCATGAAGGGATGTATAGTGTAATTGTCGCTCCATACTGTTACCGCTCGATGCTGAATTTACCACCACTGGATTTAAGAAGTTCAACAATATCAGTATGACCAGATCTAAACGCGATGTCCAAAGGAGTTTCGGCATATTTATCCTTTGTCTTTGCATTGACATCGGCACCTTTGCTGATGAGTAGTTCCACTACCTTTTTGTATCCAAACATTGCAGCATAGTGTAGCGGTGTCTTGGTTAATACAGCGGGTGAGCCACCCGGCGGTGGCCAAATTGGCACATTGACATCAGCGCCTTTAGAAATAAGAAATTCGGCAAGATTTTCATCTGCGCCTCGGAGTGCGGCAAGAAGCGGTGTGTCGCCGCTATTATCCATTACATTAACGTCGGCGCCTTTGGCTACGAGCAGTTCTGCTACGCCATCCCCTTTATTTGGCGCTGAAAGGAGAAGTGGCGTCCTGTTCCAATTATCTCTGGCATCAATCTTGGCACCTTTGGTGACCAGCAACTCGACTATATTCTTATGACCCATAACCGACGCATGGTGAAGCGGCGTCCATGAGCCTGTTACTATTGCATTGACATCAACACCCCTGGAAATCAGTGATCTGACACGTTCGATATCCCCGGCCTTCGCAGCTCGGCACAATGCTTCCGGTGTTACAGTAGGTCTCTCCTTGCAGGCAACAGAAAAAGATGTGAATAGCAAAACTAACCAGAGTATTGAATTTCGTTTCATTTTGAATCTTCAATCAAAATTGTCATGTATCCTTCTAACCTAAAATCGCAGAAACAATTGTAATCTCATCTCCAATATAATTGACAAACCTTTCGAATCTTGTACATGAGTTTTGGCCAATGCGTTAACAAACCTCATCTGGCATCCGTAGCTTTAGTATCCCCAAAGTATTGCGATATTTGTTCATAAATCAATCTTTTTAATATCTCCATATCGTCTCAGAAATCCATGAGCTTCAGGACATCTTCGATGGTGCCTTCTTTGGTAATCAATCGGCCTTCCTTGGAAGAATCGTCAAAGACCAGATATTCCTTCTTTGCCTTGATAGGGAGCGAGAGCTTGTAGGGCTTGCATTTCGGGATTGCGTCCACCGCCTGGCGTGCGCCTTCGTATAGGGCCTTGCGGGTATCGTCGAACGGATAAAGCTCCGCTGCTTCGCGAGAGATGCCGCGCTTGACGGCAACCGTTACGCAATCTGGCCCGAAGAATTTCGTAGCTTCCCGGCAGGTCGCCACATCGCCCGTCACCATGATGGTCGGGATGTCATAGTGGCCTGCAATAGCGGCACATTGTGCTAATTCGCCGGATTCGACGCCGTTGTACCAGTACCGGTTTTCCGAACGGGATGACTGCGTGTGGCAGAGCACGCCGTCGGACGTGCCCATCATGGCGTGGGCACCAAGCTGGATCAGGCCGTCGAAGGAATCGTCGAGGTCTGTCAGCGGGCCGGGACGCGGCTTGCCGGTAATGTATTTGGCGCCCGGAGCCATTAGGTGCGGCACAAATGCCTGCGAGCCATGCCCGTCAAGGATTACGATATCGAACACATTGGCGGAACGTAATCCTTTGACTACAGCGGCGATATCCCCCATCAGATATTCCTTCGCCGTTTCACCAAGAGGATTACCCGGCTCGCGCGTCTGGGCGAATTTGTACACACCGCTCGCTCCTTCCAGGTCGGTGACGATGTATATGCGGAGCGGTTTTGCCGAAAGTGTCGGAATAAAGCAGACGAGAATGAGTAACAAAGCAATCAGATGACTGGAGAAAAGTTTTGATCTGTTGGTTTTCTTTTTCATTTTTCTCACCTTTATAATTCTTGTAGGGTGGGCCTTGGCCCACCGATCAATTATGGTGGGGCAGAGCCCCACCTACGAGTCTGTTATAATCCGAGATCATCTACCGGGCGAGCTAAAACCACGCGAAATCCATAACTGTAGAACCTGCCGGTGGGTGTGCCTCCGCCGCGATTGGCTGAGCGGCAATGCGTCGGATAAAGTCCCCATGAGCCACCCCGACAGACACGATAAGTCTTGTCGCCGTGATCTTTGTTTACCGGATCCACCTTAGGAGCATTAGCATAGTAATCGGGTGCGTAGAAGTCCAGGCACCACTCCCATACGTTGCCAGCCATATCATATATACCGAGTTCGTTCGGTAGTTTCGTGCCCACCGGATGTGTTTGATCCGAGCTGCCGGGATGGTGCCATGCCACTTGCTCCGGGTCATTCGAGCCCGGATATTTGAAACCGCGACTCTTCGCACCGCCCCGTGCGGCGTATTCCCACTCGGCTTCGGTCGGCAGGCGATACACATATCCATCCGGCAGTCGGGACGCTTTACACTCACGCTGAGTCAATTTCCGGCAGAACTCGATTATCTCGTGCCAGGAAACCATTTCGACAGGGAGATTATCGCCTTTGTATTTGCTCGGGTCTGTCCCCATCAGGGCACGCCATTGTGCCTGGGTAATTTCACAAGCGCTCATCCAGTAGTGGCCGCTAATTTTGACCTGGTGAACGGGCTTTTCATCGTCCGGCCCCGATTCGGCAGAGCCCATCCGGAACGAGCCGGCATTTACATAAACACATTTTATGTCGAGGTCAGGAATTATTCGATTTTTCTTAGACGGATCGGCAGATTTTGCTCGTGAAAACGAAACGTAGTTCAAACTCGTCAGGAATACAACAATAATGACAATTGTTCGCATATTTCTTTCTCCCCAAAACCCCTTGCTGAGTATACAAAATCGGCAAACAGGATTTAGCTACGGCTTGGATTCAATGCCGTCAATGGCTATGAGAGAACCTTTGGACGCACCAGCACGCAATTTCTTCGCTTCCTGATATTCTTCCGAATTGTACCATTCTTTTGCTTTGGCCAAGGATGGAAATTCCAGAATGATCAGCCTCCGGTTTTCTTCAGGCCCCTCCAGTGTTACCTTTTCTCCATTCCTGACAATGAACCGTCCGCCATATTGTGCGAGTGTGCCAGGCCCTACTTTCAGGTACTCTTTATATTTGTCCCAATCGGTGACTTCGACG
>WOR8_10001470_pt1 | contig 23878 bp, 17 predicted proteins | sample DeeMarSeWOR38_10_FD_19890 | JGI IMG/M metagenome (IMG submission 19890) | reverse complement strand
ATCCGAAGAACGCTCCTGCCCCGATGAACCCGCCCAACGTCCAGTGCATCTTCCCCTTGCCAAGGCTGCTGAAGAACTCGACTTCTTCGATCGTCGGCGGCCCCTCCGGGTTCGGCGTGACGGTCACAAACGGGGAGGCGTAGAGGAGTGCCGGTCCGAACCCCCCGTTTATGTAGGGGCGAAACGTGTCGACGATGTCTTCACGGAAGAGCCGGCGTTGCACGCCGATGGTCAGAGGGATCACCATGAACCGGTTGAGCTTGCCCGGGGTGAAGCTCTGCTGTGTGTAGGGGTCGAAACGCTCAACTTCGCGCTCGTCCTTCGATTCGGAGATCGAAAACGTGATGAATCCGGAGATGTCCTCTGTGAATTCCCTCCTGTAGAACGTTCCGAGACCGAACCCGTCGTTGGAGATGAGAAGATCTATGCCCCAGAGGTGCAGAAATGAGGTTCTCGGGGCGTTGGGAGAGTGTGTGTCGTCGGCCTTGCTCAGAGTGTCAGGATTCTGTTGGGAAATGTGGCTGACCGGGAGAGACCCGAGCACACCTGCCGGTTGAGCCGACAGGGGGGCTGTGGACACCAGCAGCAAATACCCCGCTACGAACGCTCCAAAGACCCGCATGATCGCCCCATTCTTTGAGGAACAGCCCGCACACCTCTCAACAGCCGTACAAAAAAGATAGTTTCTTTAGGGGGGAAATGCAATCGGAGGTGCAGAGAGATCCTTCGTTGTGGGTATTCGGTCTCCGGCCCAGCCGGAAGCGTCGACGAGCTGATCGAGTTGAGAAGTCCCCCAGTCCACTCTTCTCCGCGTTGGAATAAGGACCCGAATCTGAGTATATTAAAAGAATACAGTCAAGAACAACCTCTCCACTCAATGGATGCTCCGCGACCGTCCTGTGTCATTTTCGACATAGATGGAACTCTAACCCGAACAAATGAGCTGATATTTGCGAGCTTCAATCACCTTGCCCGCCAGTACCTGGGGCGAACGTATGAACCCGCTGAGATCGTCGCGCTCTTCGGGCCGCCCGAAGAGGGGGCTCTCTCGAAGCTCTTCGGTCCCGAGAACGTGGACAGACTCATGGACGAGCTGTGTGAGTTCTACGAGTCCAACCACGCGTCGATGGCAGGAGTGCACGCCGGTGTCAGGCAGATGCTCGCATACCTCAAGGCCCGTGGAATGAAGCTTGCTGTCTTCACCGGCAAGGGAAAGCGGACAACCTCCATAACGCTCGAGGCGCTGGAATTGAGCGGCTACTTCGATCTTGTTGTCTCGGGGACGGACGTCGTGCAACACAAACCCCATCCTGAAGGCATCTGCCGGGTGCTGGAGAGATTCGGGGTGCGTGCCGAGGAGACAATCATGGTTGGTGATTCGCTCTCGGACATCAAGGCGTCGCGGGCCGCGGGGGTCCACATTGCCTCGGCTCTCTGGGATTGCTACGACCCTGACGGTGTCCTCAGAGAGAACCGGTCATTTGCATTCCACAGGGTAGAAGACCTCTATGCGTGGTTCAGGAGGAACATTCAGTAGAGGGACGGAAAGACGATGGGCCAGGACGCAAACAGGCTAGTCCTCCAGATCGTGCGGTACGGACTTCCGCTGACGATCTTGATCTTCTACGTAACCGCGTCGCAGAGTATCGAGTATGCCCCAGAGTCTACGTTCGAGCATCTCCGGTATGCCGGGGACCTTCTCCAGGGAAGAGGGCTGGCCGGCCCCGGGTGGGCTGGCGTCGGCGGAACGCCCTCGCCTCTCTGGGTGCTGTTCATCTCCGGCGGAGGGGTTCTGGGCCTCGACCTGCTTCTGACCGCGCGCATCTTCAGCCTCTTCTTCAGCTGCCTCGTCCTCCTATTAACCTTTCTCATTGCGGTCGAGCTGCTCTCTGGCAGGATCGTGGCGCTCTGCGCCACACTCGTGGTTGGGGTTGAGGCGTGGCTTCTCCAGGTCGCCCCTTCCGGCGGAGCGGGCGCGATCGGTCTCGTCCTCTCTCTTGCGGCCCTCTTCTTCCATCTCAGGGGGGAGAGGATTCTCCCGGTGATCTTTGCCGGGTTCTGCACGCTGGTGTGCTGGCAGGCGATCGCGCTCTTTGGTTTCCTCTTGCTCCACAGGGTCCTGTTTGCTCCCCCGGGGCGCGGCTCTCTGCGCATGGGGGTCGGGCCTCTGTTTGTCTACGCTACGCTGCTCCTTCCCTGGCTTGCGGTCGGGACTCTGACCGGCGCCGGATTGCTGCCACTGTTCATCGGAGAGACTGCGGCAATCTCCTTGCCCGGCATGATCGCATGGATACTGCTCCTCACCCTGGCAACTGTCGGTGTGGTGTCGCAAGGCATTGCCGGCGGAGGATTTCGCCTGTTTCTGGAGACTCATGGTGTGATTGTCGCCTGGATGCTCTGGTTGCTCATGCTTGGGCTCGGCAGCTCCTGGGAGCTTCTCCTGCTTGCCTACCCCGTTGTCGTCGTCTACAGCTTTCTGGGTCTGCGGCACCTCCTGAGAGGTCTCTATGCCGGCGAGGCGCCGTCTTTTTCGCTCTTTGTCGCGACAGCTCTTCTCATGCTCGCAAACCAGACCGAGTACCATCTCACCGTGAAGCCCACGATGGCGAGATCCGTCTCCATGGTGAATGAACTCGCTGCGGTTGCGGGCTGGATGCGGACGGAAACGACTGCGGAGACATCCGTTCAGTCAGATAGGCCATGGACGCTCTCCTACCTTTCCCGACGGGAGGTAGAACCCCTCCCAGGAGGGGGTTCCGGAAGGGCCGTGGACCTGATTGTAACGACGGAGAAAGAGATTGGTGGATTCACCGAGGTCTACCGGCCCGCCCTTGAGCTGCTGCGGGATGGGAGAGGGGGAGGCGGACGGTATGCAGTGTGGAAACGAACGGAGAATACAATAGAGGAAGTGCCGTGAAAAAGATCGATGTGGGGGTAGTTGGGGTTGGACATCTGGGCGCTCTGCATGCAAAGATGCTGGCACAGATCGACGGGGTGCGGCTTGCGGGGGTCCAGGATGACGACGATGCCAAGGCAGCTCGCGTGGCGGAGGAGCTCGGGGTCCAGCCGTTTGCCCGGTTCGAGGACCTCATTCAGCAGGTTGAGGCCCTCACGATAGCCACAAGCACGCCGAGTCACTTCGGGATTGCCCGGGCCGCTCTCCAGCGAGGGAGACACGTCTTCATCGAAAAGCCCATTACGGAGACCGTGGCGGAGGCGGAAGAGCTCTGCTCCCTGGCCGGGACGGCCCGGCTCTGTCTGCAGGTAGGGCACATCGAACGTTTCAACCCGGCATTGCTGGCACTGGAAGGGTATGAGATCAGGCCCCTGTTTATCGAGTCGCACAGACTCGCGCAGTTCAACCCCAGAGGGAGTGAAGTTGCGGTCGTGCTGGATCTCATGATTCATGACATTGACGTCATCCTCAGTTTTGTCCGGTCGCCGGTGAAGCAGGTTGACGCCAACGGCGTGGCGGTTGTGTCGGAGAGTGTGGATATCGCAAATGCACGCTTGCAGTTCGAGAACGGATGCGTGGCCAATGTTACCGCGAGCCGGATCTCGCAACGTCGCATGCGGAAGATGCGGCTCTTTCAGCCGAGCAGCTACATCTCCGTCGATTTCTCCGAAGGGCTTGCGGAGGTGTTCCGCATCGTCGACGAGGACGAAGCCACGGTAGAGGGAACCATGATGCTGGGGAAACTTGATGCGGGGACGCAGAAACGCAAGATTGTGTACGAGCAGCCCGAGGTGAAGGAACAGAACGCACTCAAGTACGAGATGGAGCTGTTTGTGGATGCGATCCGCACCGGCAGGCCGCCTATCGTGAGCGGAGAGGACGGCAAGAGAGCGCTCGAGGTCGCGTCGGTCATCATGGAAAAGATCAGTCAGCAAGAGCAGATCTTCCGGTGAGCCGCAAGGCGGAGCATATTGCGCTCAACGATCCGCTGCTCACCCGCATTGGTGCCGTGGCTGACGAGCAGGGCCTGGAGGCATATGTGGTCGGAGGGTACGTCCGGGACGCTCTCCTGGGAACCGGAGACAACGATATCGATGTGGTCGTTATCGGTGACGGGGTGGCGTTTGCCCGGGCGGTGGCGGCCCGTCTTGGCATCTCCAGGGTTGTTGCCTACGAGAAATTCGGTACGGCAATGGTGCCGCTCGAGAGGGGGAAACTGGAGTTCGTGGGAGCGAGGAAGGAGCAGTACCGGAGCGAGTCGCGAAAACCGGTGGTGAGCGGCGGGACGCTGGAGGATGATCTTCGCCGGAGGGACTTCACGGTGAACGCGCTGGCGGCGTCCCTGAACAGGGACCGGTTCGGAACGGTTGTGGACCCGCTCAACGGGGCGGATGATCTCCGAAAGGGGGTGCTGCGGACCCCTCTCGACCCTGCCACCACCTTCGAGGACGATCCCCTCCGGATGCTGAGGGCGGCCAGGTTTGCGGCCCAGCTGGGCTTCCGGATCGAGGAGAGCGCCCTGAAGGCCATGCGCACGATGCGGGAGCGGCTGGCGATTGTCTCTCAGGAGAGGATCACGGAGGAGTTGCTCAAGACGCTCGCTACCCGCAGACCGTCAGTCGGGCTGCGCTTGATGCGAGATGCCGGTCTGATGGAGACGGTCTTTCCCGAAGTTGCGCTGCTCTCGGGGGTGGACCAGAGGGGGGAACACCACCACAAGGACGTGTTCACCCATACCTGTCTGGTGGTGGATAACGTGGCCGCGGTGAGCGACAACCTCTGGCTGCGCTTCAGTGCTCTCGTGCATGACATCGCCAAGCCCCGCACAAAGGCGTTTCGCGAAGGTGTCGGGTGGACATTTCACGGCCATGAGGAGCTGGGAGCCCGGATGCTGAAGCGGATCTTTCGGCGGATGCGGCTCCCGATAGGACAGCTGTCCTACGTTGAGAAGCTGGTGCGGCTGCATCTCCGACCAATGGTGCTTGTTGACGAAGCCGTGACCGATTCTGCCATCCGCCGTCTTGTCTTCGAGGCGGGGGAACAGATCGAGGACCTCATGACCCTCTGCCGGGCCGATATCACCTCAAAAAATCCGCTCCTGGTCTCTCGGTACCTTCGGAACTATGACAACGTGACGAGGAAGGTGGAAGAGGTGACTGAGAAGGACCGCCTGAGACAGTGGCAGCCGCCCGTCCGCGGGGACGAGATCATGGCCGTCTGCAACCTCCAGCCAGGCCCGATCGTGGGCCGGCTCAAGAAGGCGATCGAAGAAGCGATTCTGGACGGGAGGATTCCCAATGAACACGACGCCGCGCTGGAGTACCTGCTGAGTATAAAAGGGGAGATACTGGGGCAATAGGCGAAGTTTACCCCCCCCCTCCCGTGAAACTTTCCCCCTGTTTTATCGTTTAAGAATACTGGTCCACCGTAACCTCAAAAACCGGAGTTATCCCATGCGATTCATGAAGTTTTTGGGCATGATTTTGCCATTCCTTGGAGTTCACGCGGCTGCCCTCGCGCAACCGACGCTCCTGACGCTCCAACAGGCCAGACAGATGGCGCTGGAGAATAACATCAACGTCATTCAGGCACAGAACAATGTCGAGTCTGCGCAGGGTCAGGCTCTGGCTGCTGAGGGTCAGTGGTTGCCGAATCTCTCTGCCAGTGCCGGCTGGACGAGATCGCAGAATGATATTGTGGGAGGTTCGAGGCTGGTTGAGGGAGTCCAGGTAGACGTGGAGGACCAGTTCTCGGTTGTCAACCGGTTCTCCACCGGCCTCAGCCTTGACTACACCCTCTTCGACGGTTTCAGCAGGAGCGCGAACGTCTCTGCCGCCACGGCTGCCGCCGTTTCCTCGGAGATGACTTCCTACAGATCCCGCCAGACGGCGGTGTTCCAGGTCGAGAGCGGGTACCTGAACGTGCTGCGGAACGAACGTCTTGTCACCGTCAGTGAAGAGAACCTGAAGCGCGACCAGAGGCAGCTGGAGAGGATCATTGAGTCCAATCGGGTGGGTGCTCTCTCGATCGCGGATGTCTATCGGCAACAATCTCAGGTGGCGCAGGATGAGCTGGACCTCATTCGGGCGAAGAACGCGTACGAGACATCCAAGCTGGATGTCATTGCCCTCGTCGGGCTGGATGTGAACAACGAATACCTCTTCACGGCTGAGGGTATCGATGTCAAAGCGGATTCGGCAGAGATGGCGGAGACACTGGCGAAGTACAGGGACCTCAGACAGCTGAGCATGCGTGCCGTCGAAGCGAGGCCGGACTACAGGGGTGCCCAGGAAAACCTCTTCGCATCGGAGAAGGGAGTGACCGCGGCGGAGAGTGGATACTGGCCATCGGTGGGGGCCTTTGCGAGGTACGGACTCCAGAATCCGGAATTCAACCGCATCATGGACAACAAGAACCTGCAGTGGGGTGTCGACCTCAGGTGGAACCTCTTCGATCAGTTCCGGACGAACGAAGGGATTCAGAACGCCGTTACCCGAAAGCGGAATGCAGAGATTGCACTCATCCAGGCCGAGAGGGATATCGGAGTGGAGGTAAAGAAGGCGCTGCTTGATCTTGAAGCGTCTGCAAAGTCGGTCGAGGTCAGCCGGAAGGCTCTCGTTGCCGCGGAGGAGGACTACAAGATCGCGGAAGAGCGGTACAACCTGGGTGCGGGTACCCTCCTCGATCTTCTCGTTGCCAATGCCTCGCTTGTCAACGCACAGGTAATACTTGTCAATTCCGTTACCACGTATATCTTGTCGAATTTCAATCTGGAGTATGCAATCGGGGAGCGGACCTACTAACAAGAGCACAGGGGTTTCCACACACGTAAGGAGCGAGAGAACAATGGCATCCAACGGCAAGAAGAAGAAGAAGAGGATCATCATCTTCTCGGTCCTCGGGGTCGCGGTCATCGCCCTGATCCTGATCGTCTTCCTGGGTAGCAAGAAGGAGACGATTCTGTCGGTTCAGATCGAAGAGGTGGGCCGTCGCACCATCACGCAGGTTGTGACCGCCACCGGAAAGATCCAGCCGGAGGTGCAGGTGAAGATCGCACCTGAGGTGAGTGGCGAGATTGTCCGCCTCCCGGTGCAGGAGGGACAGACCGTGAAGAAGGGGGATCTCCTGCTGAAGATCCGGCCCGACTTCTACGCCGCCCAGCGTGACCAGGCTTCGGCGGGGCTCCTGAGCGCCGAGGCGACGCTCCTTCGGACGGAGGCTGAGTTTGAGCGCATGGAGCAGCTCTACAAGAAAGGTCTTGTCTCGCAGTCCGAGTTTGACGCTCTCCAGGCGGACCACGAGGCTGCCAAGGCCTCGGTGGCCCGGGCGGAGGCAACGTTGAACCAGGCTGCGGAAGATCTCCGAAAGACGACAGTGGTCTCGCCAATGGACGGAACGGTCAGCCAGCTGAATTCGGAGGAGGGAGAGCGGATCACCGGTGCCGCGTTCCAGGGAACGCACGTGATGACCATAGCCGATCTATCGCGTATGGAAGCCCGCGTGGAGGTGAGTGAAAACGATGTCGTGCTCGTCTCTCCAGGGGACACCGCCCGGATATCGGTGGATGCGTTCCCGGACAAGCCGGTGAACGGGGTTGTCTATGAGATTGCGAACACCGCCATGACGACGGGACTCGGCACGCAGGAGGAGGTAACGAATTTCGAGGTGAAAATACGCGTCGTGGACAAGGACGTCTTCTTGCGACCCGGGATGTCCATGACAGCCGATATCGAGACCGAGACCAAGGAAGAGATCCTCGCTGTTCCCATACAGTCGGTCACGACACGTATGCCCAAGCAGGAGGTGGAGGAGAGTGAGGAGGATGGCCAAAGCGGGGTAGTCCTGGCCAGCGACCAGGGCTCCGGATCCCGCAACGAGAAGAAGCCGTCAGAGGTGGTCTTCGTGGTGGACGATGGTGTGGCGAAAGCCGTGTCGGTGAAGCGCGGGATCAGCAATGATTCTCATGTGGAGATTGTCGAGGGGGTAGAGGAAGGCATGAAGGTCGTCTCGGGGAGCTACAAGGCGATCAATCGTGAGCTGGAGGACGGAGCAAAGGTGCGCGTCAAGGAGCCGAAGGAGAAGAAGAAGGAGGCTGCGGGCGGCGAGGGGGCACGGTCATGAGCGTCATTGATCTGAAGAACATCGTGAAGACGTACGACATGGGGGAGGCCGAGGTGGTCCATGCCCTCAGTGGCGTGTCGATGACCATTGATCGGAACGAGTACGTCGCAATCATGGGACCCTCCGGGTCCGGCAAGTCGACGCTGATGAACGTCATTGGCTGTCTCGACACACCAACATCGGGCTCCTACCTCTTCAACGGCATCAGTGTCAGCGACATGGATGACAACGAGCTTGCGAAGGTGCGCAACAAGGAAATCGGGTTCGTCTTCCAGACCTTCAATCTTCTCCCCCGCTCCGATGCGCTCCACAACGTGGAACTTCCCCTCATTTACGGTGGGATGCCTTCCTCGGAACGAAAACGGCGTGCGACGCAGACACTCGAGCATGTGCAGTTGGGAGATCGGATCCACCACAAGCCGAACGAACTTTCCGGCGGGCAGCGCCAGCGCGTGGCCATCGCACGGGCGCTCGTCACCCAGCCCTCCATCATTCTCGCCGACGAGCCCACGGGGAACCTGGACACGAAGACGGGCGAAGAAATCATGATGCTTTTCGAGGAGCTGCACAACCAGGGGAACACGCTGATCATGGTTACCCACGAGGCCACCGTTGCCGACCATGCGCACCGTGTCGTCAGGCTGCGCGACGGAATGATCGAATCTGACGAGCCCGTGAAACACCGTAAGTCCCATTCGGGACCCGGGAAGAAGAAACAGGAGGAAGAGTGGCAATCTATCAAGAATGCTCTGGGTGGATGACGACGAATCCGTCGCCGCTCTTCGCGCTGCCTCTCTGATATCAAGTAACAGGTGAGCCATGTACTATCTTCTAGAGCTCAAAGAGGGACTCATCATCTCCTTCAGGGCCATCCGTGCGAACAAGATGCGCTCGGTGCTGACGACCCTCGGCATTGTGATCGGGATTGTCTCCGTTACCCTGATGGCGACGGCGATCGAGGGGGTCAATCGTGCCTTTGACAAGAGCGCTGCCGCGTTCGGGACCGATGTTCTCTACGTGCAGAAATTCCCGTGGATGTCCAACGAAGACTGGTCAACGATACGCAACAGACCCAACCTGAAGGTCTCCGATGCGAACACGATCGAGCGTCAGGCACGTCTCATTGACGCTGTTGCCCCCGTGTTGACGACCCGGAGGCAGACCAGCTACGGGGATAATTCCATGGACAATACGTTCGTCACCGGAACGACCTACCAGTACATCAATGCATCGGGGAACGTGCTCGAAGACGGGCGGTTCTTCACAGTGGAAGAATCCAACGGCGGCAGGCCGGTGTGTGTGATCGGGGCCGTTGTCGCCGAAACCCTGTTCCCGATGGAAGATCCTATCGGAAAATCCATCCGTGTGGCGGGACACCGTTTTAGGGTCGTGGGGATTTTCGAGAAGCAGGGAGGCTTGTTCGGGGAGTTCACTGCGGATAACCGTATCTGTATTCCGATTAACTCCTTCCAGAGCAAGTTCGGTTCGCGCAGACGCTGGGTCACCATTCAGGTCAGGGTCGTGGATCTCAAGGAGATGGATGACGCCAAGATCGAGCTCGAGGGCATCATGCGAAAGGTCCGGCATCTCCAGCCGGGGAAGCCAAACAACTTCAACATCAACCAGCAGGAGATCCTCACGGCGACCTTTGCCCCGATCAGCATGGTTATTGCCAGCATCGGGCTCTTTATAACAGGCCTGTCGCTGTTCGTGGGCGGTATCGGGATCATGAACATTATGTTCGTCTCCGTCACGGAACGGACCAAGGAGATCGGCATCCGGAAGGCGATTGGAGCCAAACGGAGGACGATTCTGATGCAGTTTCTGACCGAGGCTGCCGCACTCTGCCTGATGGGCGGTCTCATAGGGTTGATCATTGCCTTTCCATTGAGTCTCGTCATCGATTCGTTTCTTCCGACCGCAATGCCATTCTCCGTCGTCTTCATCGCCATCACGATTTCACTGGCCGTCGGGGTGATATCCGGATTCATGCCGGCGTATCGTGCGGCGAGGATGGACCCCGTAGAAGCTCTGCGCCATGAGTAGACTTGTCCTGGAATGGGCGTTTTTCCGCGAGAGCGTCGTGATGGCGTTCGCGGCGATCCGCACCAGCAAGCTGCGATCCTCACTGACTCTCCTCGGTGTGATAGTAGGCGTCTTCTCCATCATTTCAGTGATGACGGCTCTGGGGGTTCTTCGGAACAGCATCGAGGAGGGGATCACCCAGCTCGGCGCGAACACGTTTCAGATACAGAAGTACCCTGCAGGGATGCAGGGGGGGCATGATGCCAGGCGAAGATTTCGAAACCGCCGGGACATCACCTACGAGCAGGCGCTGGCGGTACGCAACAATGCCTCGCTAGCCGAGGCCGTCGGAATCGAGGTCTACCGATTCGGCAGAACGGTGGTGTGGGAAGGCAACAAGACCAATCCCAACGTTCTCCTCTTCGGCGAGAACGTTGACGGGCTCACCACCAATGACTGGTCGGTTGCAACGGGGCGCGGACTTTCCGACCGGGATGTGAACACCGCGGCGAACGTCATCGTTCTGGGAAAGGCGGTCAGAGAGAAGATCTTTCCGCCATACGTCAATCCGATCGGCGAGAGGGTGAGGGTTGAAGGGCAGATATTCATCGTCATCGGGATCTTTGCAGAGAAGGGGGCCGCGCTGGGAGGGAGCAGCGACAACTTCGTGGTCATCCCGATCACCAGCTATTTCCAGCGCTTCGGGAGAACGGGCAGAAGCGTCAACATCATGGTCAAGGCGCGCAGCAGCGAAGTTCTGGAAGAGGCGATCGAGCAATCGCGGATGATACTGCGAACGGCACGGAAGGTTGATCCCGGCGCAGACGACGACTTCGCCTGGTTTTCAAACGATTCGCTCGTGAAGGAGTTCAACGAATTTACCTTCATGTTCCGGCTGGGTGTCCTTGTTGTGAGCTCGATTGCCCTGCTGGCGGCCGGGGTGGGCATCATGAACATCATGCTTGTCTCTGTCACCGAGAGGACCAGGGAGATCGGCATCCGAAAAGCCGTCGGAGCCCAGAGGAAAGTGGTGCTATCGCAGTTCATCATCGAAGCGATCATTCTTTCTCAGATCGGCGGCGTGATCGGGGTCCTCCTCGGCATTCTCGGAGGGAACGTTGTCGGGCTCCTCCTGGAGGTCCCGGCGGTCATCCCGTGGGACTGGGCGTTCATCGGCATCGGAGTCTGCTCGCTCGTGGGTTTGATCTTCGGTGTCTATCCGGCCTGGAAGGCGGCGACGCTCGATCCGATTGAGGCGCTCCGCTATGAGTAAGATCGCTTTTGAGTGGGCGACTATCAGGGAGAGCATTGTGATGGCGCTGGTCGCCATCCGCGCCAACAAGCTCCGGTCCGCACTTACTCTCCTGGGTATCGTGGTCGGGGTGTTTTCGATCATCTCCGTCATGACGGCGGTGGGCGTGCTCCGGAACAGTATCGAGGAGGGGCTCTCGCAGCTGGGTATCAACACGTTCCAGGTGCAGAAGTACCCGAATTTCCAGGCAGGGGGACGGCGCATCCGGAACAGGAGAGACATCACCTATGAGCAGGCTCTCGAAGTCCACAAGAAGGCTTCCTTAGCAGAGGCGGTCGGGATTGAGATCTGGAAGGGTGGACTCGTTGTCGTCTGGGGGAAGGAAAAGACGAATCCCAACGTCTCCCTTGCAGGGGAAAACCTCGAGGGGATCATCACCAACGACTGGACCGTCGGGGCCGGTAGAGGTTTGACGATGGCCGATATGGAGTTCGCCCGGCGGGTCATCGTCCTCGGCGAGGCCGTGCGGGAGAAGCTCTTTCCCCCGTACGTCAACCCGGTGGGGCAGACGGTCCGGCTGGACGGTTCCCTCTACGAGGTGATCGGCCTGTTTGAGAAGAAAGGGGGTGCGCTCGGGGGCGACGCAGACAATCTTGCCGTCATTCCCATCACGACCTTTTTCCAGAAGTACGGGAAAGCGGGGAGGAGTCTCCACATCATGGTGAAGGCCCTCAACCGGGAGGTTTTTGAAGACGCCATCGAGCAGGTGCGCTTCATTCTCCGGGCGGCCCGGAACGTCCGGCCCGGTGAGGAGGACGATTTTTTCTACTTCTCGAATGATTCCGTCGTAACACAGTTCAACGAGTTCACGCTCTACCTTCGACTTGGGGTACTGCTTGTGAGCTCGATCGCGCTCCTTGCCGCGGGTGTGGGCATCATGAACATCATGCTGGTCTCGGTCACCGAGCGGACACGGGAGATCGGTATCCGAAAGGCCGTGGGCGCCCAGCGCAAGGCGATTCTGTCGCAGTTCATTATCGAAGCGGTCATCCTCTCGCAGATCGGAGGAGTCATCGGAGTCATCTTCGGGATCATTGGGGGAAACGTGGTCGGACTCCTCCTGGAGGTCCCGGCGATCATCCCGTGGGATTGGGCCGCCATCGGTATCGGGGTCTGTTCACTGGTGGGACTGACCTTCGGTGTCTATCCGGCCTGGAAAGCTGCGATGCTGGACCCCATTGAGGCACTTCGCTATGAGTAAGATCGCGCTCGAGTGGGCAAATCTGAGGGAGAGTGTTGTTATGGCGCTGGCGGCCATGCGCGCCAGCAAGCTTCGTTCAATCCTCACCCTCGTCGGCATCGTGGTCGGGGTGTTTTCGATCATCTCCGTCATGACGGCGGTGGGCGTGCTTCGCAACAGCATCGAGGAGGGCCTCTCGCAGCTCGGCGTCAACACGTTCCAGGTCCAGAAGTATCCGAACTTCCGCTCCGACAACATGCGGATCCGTAACCGCCGGGACATCACCTATGAGCAGGCCCTGCAGGTTCACGAGAGGGCGACGCTCGCAGAAGCGGTGGGAATCGAGGCATGGAGGTACGGCCGGACTCTTGTCTGGGGAAAAGAGAGGACAAACCCGAATGTGGCGCTCGCCGGCGAGAACATCGAGGGACTCTACACAAACGACTGGCAGGTGGAGCTTGGAAGAGGACTCACCACGGCGGACATAGAGCTCGCCCGGCCCGTGGTGATCCTGGGTATTGCCGTCCGGGAGAAGCTCTTCCCCCCCTACATCAACCCGATCGGGCAGACGATACGGGTTGACGGTGCGCTCTACGAGGTCATCGGGGTATTCGAGAAGAAGGGTGGCGCGCTCGGAGGCAGCAGGGACAACTTTGGCGCCATTCCGATAACGACCTGGTTCAGCAAGTACGGGAAAGCAAGAACGAGTCTGCATATCATGGTGAAGGCCCTCAACCGCGATGTATTTGACGACGCGGTCGAGCAGGTTCGGTTCATCCTTCGCACCGCGCGCAATGTGCCCCCGGCCGAAGAAGATGATTTCTTCTACTACTCAAACGACTCCGTGGTGAGCCAGTTCAACGAGTTCACCCTCTACCTTCGTCTGGGTGTACTGCTGGTGAGTTCCATCGCATTGCTCGCTGCCGGAGTGGGCATCATGAACATCATGCTGGTTTCCGTTACCGAACGGACGCGGGAGATCGGCATCCGGAAGGCCATCGGGGCGCAGAAGAAGGACATCCTTGCCCAGTTCATGATTGAGGCGATCATCCTCTGTCAGATTGGCGGGATCATTGGCGTGGTGTTCGGTATCCTCGGCGGCAACGTGGTCGGTATACTGCTCGAGGTTCCGGCTATCATTCCCTGGGACTGGGCTGCAATTGGCATCGGTGTCTGCTCTCTCGTTGGATTTGTGTTCGGCGTATATCCTGCCTGGAAAGCGTCGACGCTCGACCCGATCGAAGCTCTCCGGTACGAATAGCCAGGCGACTCCGTTTCCCACCCCCCCCGCGTGTCTTCCTTTTCTGGGCCGATTGTGGTACCTTGCATGATCGGATATCTCCATCATCCTTGAAAGTGCATACGCTCTCTCCACACATCCGCAAACGCACCGGTACGTTTCCCTTCAGGATCGTTCTTCTCTCCCGTCTCCTTCTGGTGGCCGCCATTGGCCTTGCGGGGGAGGAAATGGCCTTTGCGCAGCGAACCCAGGAAAGCCCCGTCTTCAAGGATTACAAAGCGCCAGATAAGCTCCCCCGTCTCAAGCGCTCGGACCATCTCTATCAGATCTGGCAGACGTTTCTCATTTCGCGAAAGGCAAGTGCGGGAGATGTGTTTGCGCAGCACGAGCTCGGGCTCCGTTACTTCGTGGGGATTGGCGTCGAGGCTGATACCGGAAAGGCTGCCATCTGGATCAAGAAAGCTGCCGACCAGAACCTCAGGGAAGCCAGGTTCAATCTCGCTCTTCTGGCCTACTACGGATGGGGAATTCCCTGGGACCCGTTTGAAACCTACCGGAACCTGCTCTACTGTGCCAGTCACGGTATGCAGGACGCCCAATACTTTCTGAGCATCTTTTACATCGAGAACCTCGTGGTGCCCCGATCTCTGGATAGCGCACGCGTCTGGGCTCAGATGGCGGTCGATGGTGGCCACAAGTCCGCAAAGGAGCTCCTCGCATTTGTCGATGAGCAGATCGAAATCCAGCGCGAGGCTGCCGCGGGTGAAGCATCGGCGGATACCACAGGCAGCGCCCTCTTTGCCGCGGTCGGGGCAGCGCCCGGAGGGGGACAGCCGGCGATGCCGGTCTTTGTGGATTTTGAGCCAGACTCAGCACAGGATGGAGGGTTGGGAACATTGCTGAAGAGCGCGCTCGAGCGTGCCGATCCGGAGATGAAACAGGCCTTCGGAATGTCGCAGATGCTGGACCAGCAGAGTGAAACGGACTCCGCAACCTTCGAGGCTGTCCTCGGGGCGGCTGGCGCTGGGAGCCCGGAAGCACTTGCTCTTCTCGGGCGGAGCTACGAAAACGGGACAGGTGTAAGCCCGGACCCTGTTCTCGCAATCTCCTACTATGTCCGGGCAATTCGGATGGACAGTCCGCGGGCCCCGCGACTGTTGTGGTCACTGCTGCAGGCCGAGGGAGTCGTTTCTGAGCTGAAGTCGCGGGCGGAGAAGGGCGACCCCGTGGCGAAGTTTGCATGGGCCGGCATTGTGGCACTGGGCTTTGATGGTCTTCTGATTGAACAGGGTGCCCAGATCACAGAGGACCAGGCGTTTCATCTTCTCCAGGAGGCCAGCGCTGCGGGACATGTCCCGTCGATGATCGAGCTCGGGCTCTGCTACTATTCAGGTCGGTGGACATCCCCCCGGGTCGACAGCGCCCGCGCTCTCTGGGAGATGGCGCGGAGGGCCGGAAGCCGTGAGGCGGAGGTCCGTATCGTTGTGTCGCGTGTGCGGGAAGGCTCGGGGGGGAGGCTGGATGAGGCAGACATCAAGCTTCTGGATGACGCGGTGCTTGAGGGGTCCGTTCTTGCGGAGGTCGCCCTGGGGTACTGCTATGAAACGGGGACGGGGGTGCCGGCAGCGTTTTCGGAAGCTGTACGCCTCTACCGCACGGGGTATCGACGTGGGAGCAGAGACGCCTACAGGGCCCTTCGAAGGCTCCACGACCGGATCCGCCCGGAGGAAGAGCGGTTCGCGCTCGCAGACTGACTCCCGCTCTAGGTGGGAAACCGAATGGTGAACCGGGCGCCCCCCGCACTCTCCATGGAGATTCTCCCCTTGAGTTGTTCGACCAGCGTCTGGACGAGTTCAAGCCCGAGCGACGACCTCTTTGCGGGATCCGGACCCTCCGGCAGCCCGATGCCATCATCCTCCACTGTGAGGACGATCTCCCGGCCATCCCCTTTCGCCAGCCGGACGCGCACGGAGCCCCCGGCCCCGTGGGGGAACGCATGCTTCAGCGCGTTGGTGAGCAGCTCGTTGATGATGATCCCGCAGGGGATTGCCCGGTCTATTCCGAGCGCGATTGCCTGAACATCGACATCGAGGGAGATGCCTCCCGCTTCGGAGCTGTACGTCCTGAAGATGTAGCCCGCCAGATCGCGGACGTACCGATCGAAATCGATTCTCGCGAGATCGCCGGAACTATAGAGCTGCTCGTGGATCATTGCCATCGATCGGACTCTGGCCTGACTTTCCCTCAGTGCTTCCAGTGCTTTTTCAGGTGCCACGTGCTCTGTTTGCAGGCTGAGGAGGCTGGAGACAATCTGCAGGTTATTCTTCACCCTGTGGTGGATTTCTTTCAGGAGCGCCTCCTTCTCCTCGAGGCTTACGCGCACGGCTCGTTCGGCCTGAATTCTGGCCGTAATATCGATGGCAATTCCTTCGCCTGCAACGATCGCTCCTGATTCGTCCTGGATCGGGCTTGTCCGGTGTTCCATCCACACAATTCTCCCATCCCTGCATTTCCACCTGAGAAGGACGGGCTTGCCCGTCCCGGCGGCTCCGGTGAGAATCTCTTCGACCGCAGACCGGTCCTCCTCGAGGATGAAGTGTGCAAGCGGGGTGTTGCGGTGCGTGAGTTCCTCTGTGGTGTAGCCGGTGAGTGTGGTCGCGGCGGGGCTGACGTACTCCAGAGAAATGTTGGGGTGTGTCCGGAGGCGGTAGATGATGCCCGGGGCGTGATCAGCCAGCCGCCGGAAGCGCGCTTCGCTCTCGCGAAGGGCTTCCTCCGCACGCTTCTGCACGGTGATGTTGTGAAGAAAGACGGAGAGTCCGCGATGTGTCGGGTATCCCCTGATTTCGAGGACGATGGTCTCGCCCCCGAAGTCGTATTCATTGACCACGCTACGCGGTTCGCGTGTCCGGAGGATCTCGCGAAAGGCGGCCTCCGCGGTGCTCCCCCGCATCTGTGGTAGAAGGTCAAAGAGCGCGTTGCCGGTGGCATCCCGTGAGGAGATGCCGGTGAGGTACTCGGAGGCCTTGTTCCAGTAGGTGATGCGGAACTCTCTGTCCGTGGCAAAGAAGACATCTGTGACGCTCCCCGCAAGTTCCCTGAAACTCTCCTCGCTTTCCCTGAGGAGTTCTTCGGTCCCTTTCTGTGCGGTGATGTCTCTGAAGACCACTACCCTCGCGTTGCCCTCGGGGAGGGAGACCGAGTGCTCCCGGATCTCGACAGGGAAGGAAGTTCTGTCCTTCCGAACGGCGCGGGCTTCGTACGCTACGTCGTAGCCTCGCTTGGGGGGGAGGCGGAGGGGTTTCTGTGATCCCGCCAGGAGGATATCGGCAAGGTTCTTTTCGATGAGATCGCTCCGGGGATAGCCGAGCATATTCGAGAGCTGTTGATTGATGTCGAGAATTCGGCCTTCGCTGAGGAAGCAGATTCCCTCTACTGTGGCCTTGGCGAACATCCTGAACCGCTTCTCCGACAATACCGTGGTTTCGCCGGGTCCGGCCGGGAGGGCGTTTGTAGGGCCATCATCTCTCAGGAGGAGGATCAAAAGAGCAGCTGCGGAGGGGAGGAGGAGGAGCTGTCCAACAAGAGAGGGGAGCGAACCGCTCTCCGAGAGGGAGAGGGCGATGATTGCCGCCGCCGCGCAGGCCAGTGCAAGGGCCGAAGGCAACCAGAACAGGCGTCTGCCCGTACGTTTGGCAAGGAACAGGCACCGCCCAGCGGCTGCGATCATGAGGGCTGAGGTGCAAACAGCCAGACCGATGGTAATCGTCGCATTCATGGAGTTTCTGGCGTCCCGGTCTGTTCCCGCAGAGGTCGTGGGACGCGGAAACTATGCCTTCATGCGTCTTCCCTTCTCTTCGTAGGTGAAGATCCACCCGCAGATCTTTCCGGGATCAATGTCCTGCAGGTTACTCCAGTATTCTCGATTGTGCATCGTCTTGGAGCTCGTCTCGGTCATGGGGATGCTCTCCACATCTTCGATGATCTCGATGAACCGCTGCCTCCAGCAGTTCATGTTCCGCTCACGGAGATCTACCCAGCCGTCGTGAGCCCACCGGTCAATTGTCTCCGGGGTGACCGGGAGTTCCTCCTCCCCTCTGTAGGGTGGTATTTTCACCGTTGTTCCGCGGACGAGGGATTGTCCATCGGGCAGAAGTATCGGGATCCCGATGGAGATGACCTGCGAGCGGAGGAGATCATCTGTGCGGATGAGATCGTAGAGACGCTTGCTCAGCAGGCCGGCGCTGGTTCGCACGACCGTCCTCATCTCGCCGAAACAGAGTTTCAGCAGGTAGGCTTCGTAGAGAAGTTTGGAGAGCCGCGGCGGGCCCAGCATCTCGAAGGCGACAGAATCAACCCCGTGTTCCTGCTCCAGCTTCTTCATCCGGGAGAGGGCGCCGTTGAGGAGGAAACCTGCCCGGTAGGTGGGTGCGAGCGTGGCATTGTCGAGTGCATTGATGATGTCGTGGCCCGTGTTGCCCGCCTTGATCTCGAAGACGGTGCTCTCGGCAATCTCCTCAGGAGTGACGAACTCCATCTGTCCCGGCGTGGAGATGGCCTCGAATTCCCCGCGAGAGAAATACCCGTTCTCCCCCGTGTCAATGAAAACGGATCGGAGCGTCTCGCCCCGGGGCCGGGCTGCCCCGTTTCCCGGTAGCCGGAACTTGCGAGTGAGCCGGACGGCCTTCTCGATTGGGCAGTCCTCGAGCTGGATGGGGCTGCCGGCCCGGATCACGTCACCGAAAGCGATTCCCTTCCAGGCTATCGCTGCCGTTGGTTTGATCTCCTTTGTGATCGGCGCGTCGGGGGTCCTTCCCATCAGAAACAGAAGCAACGTGTGAGCGCCAGCGACGGCGGACTTGGAGAGTAGGACGCGCGACGGACGTTCCTCGCTGTGCGTGTACGGAATGTTCAGACCCATGCCGCCCGTCCCGCTCGTTCCGATCTTGACGTAGATCCTCGTTCCTGCGTCCTTCATTGCCTTGTACATGATCTGGACGTGACGAATGAGCTGAGGGACGTAGAGGGTGCAGAGAAGCTGTTCTGTGGCGGTCAGGAGTCGCTCACTGACCCGCCCCCTGGCCCGTCGGGAAGATTTGAGTTCCCGGATGACTTTGCGCGAAATGTCAAACACATTCTGGTAGGCGATAGCCGTTGCCGAGTTCACACAGTCCACAACGATATCGGGCCTGTATCTCTGCATAAGCCGGTACAGGCTTGACCGCCGGAGCACCGGCGCCGTCAATTCATCGGCGGTGTCCTCGAACAGCATGGTGCGGTACTTCGGGCTGGAGAGGATGCGTGTGCGGGGGGTGTCTTTCAGCTGCTCGCGAACGAAGATGTTACCCCACCAGGGGATGAAGAACCCCTTCCCAGTGCGGGGGAACTCTTTCTTGAGGTTTGCCACCGCTTCCAGGGCTTCACTCTTCTTGAGCGAGGTAACGATGATACGCTTCGGCTTCTCCTCCATGAACTTCCGGCAGATTGCCGAACCGACGAGGCCCCAGCCGCCGAGGACGAGGACGGTCTTTCCCTTGATATCCATTGCGGGCTTTCAGAGTGAGGTGGACAGAGGGTACGTGTGCATACGCCAAGGGCAATGTACGGGAAGGGGTAGGAAGAATCAAGCAAACGTGCTGCGTCGTTGCGGAGTGGACGCCGCACGGCGTCAACGGCCGTGCGGCGCGGGAGCTCTTCTCCGGGCACGGTATAGACCAGCACGAAGAGGCCGAAGAAGAGAATGAGCCCGTCAGTGGCCCAGGGTGCGTCGGGGAGGAGGGCGGGAGCACAGATCTTTGCCACCGAGGCAAGGTGATGTCCGGGCCAGTACATCATGCTCACGACCAGTACGACGCTCAACAGCAGCCGGGTGGCATCGTTGTAGCGCTCCTCCAGGTACTCGGCTGGCGAGGTGATGCGTGCCCGCCGCCATTTCACAGCGGCCAGCATAAAGCCCAGACCGAAGCCGATGGGCTTGACCGCCAGGAACAGAACTCCAAACCAGCTGGTGTTGTAGACAAAACTGGCCGCTCCGGTGAACATCCATGCGGAAAAGGTGGTCATGTAGAGTGAGATCCCGGCCGCCCACCACGGGATGCGATTCCCGCCCACGAAGAAGTCGCGAGGCGACTTCGTCATGCGGGCAAACCAGAAACCCGCGCCCAAGACGGCCAGAAGGTAGAGGCCGACAATGACACAATCCGGGGCCAGGAGGCTCTCAGGTAGCATGGGGGCTCTCGTGCATCAATGGGGGTCTTTTCACCGAACCGGCGGGCATTCAGTGAGCATCCTCATCTAGACAGGGGGTCAGGGCTTTCGGCAATCCAGATCAAAGAGTATATTGATGGCGGATCCGGGATAGCGCAGTGATCAATATAGTGATCCCGGCGAAATTGCCAAAGACCCACTCCCGAGGATGAAGAGCCGCTCCAAGCAGAATCTCGATACGGCCGCACCCTGGTCGTTCGTCCATGTGGCCGATATGCATGTCGGCACCCCCCGCTCATACCGTTTCCAGCCTGCCTGGAACGAGAACTGGGCGGTGGCCAGGGATCAGATCCTGGAGCTCGAACCGGATCTTCTTCTGGTGGGGGGGGATATGACGCGGGACGGATCCACGCACCGTCTGGAGCTGGAGTCTATCAAGCGGGAGCTGGATCGCCTTCCGTTTCCGGCACGCGTGATTCCGGGCAATCACGAGGTGGGAAACAAGTTTGATCCGGACTCCTCTGTGGCAGTACAGCCTGATTACCTCCGACTCTACCGGTCCGTGTTCGGGGCCAGCAACTGGTCATTTCTCCACAGGGGTGTTCGCTTCAGCGGATGCGACGCGCTTCTCCTGGGTTCGGGCCTGCCGGAAGAAGCGCACCTGCGCGACTGGCTGCAGCGGCAAAGGGGAGAGCCGCGTGAGCGTGACCACGTCTGGATGATCCATCCCGCTCTCTTCGCGGACCGACCGGACGAGCCGGACTGGGATCGGGTGACCCATCCGGTCGAATGGTATTTTGTGCTGGATGGGGAACATCGCCGAACGCTGCTCGATACCTTCCGGATAACCGGAGCCACGCATGTCATCACCTCGCATATCCACTGCAGAAGAGAGGTGGAGCTGGATGGCATCCAGGTAGCGTTCTCCCCGGCAACCGCCTTTCCCCAGTGGGGAGAGCGCTGGCCTGACGGCGACCCCCGGCTCGGCTTTCTCCACTTCACCGTGAGCGATGGAGGCATCGAGAAGAAATTCATCCCCTTGCGGAGTCTGTCAAATCTGAAGGGGTACGGCCCGGGAGGTAATCCGGGACTCGAGGGACGGGACTACTCCCTTGCCTGGGAAGAGCCACCTCTTGACCTCGAGGAGAACAGGCTGCCGGCCGGATCGCTGAATCGTCACTGATACGGAGCCTCAATCGGGGGCCCTGGAGGGGGAGGCGGTGCAAAAAGAAGGCCCCTCTCTTTGCGAGAGGGGCCCTGGCGGAGGCGGACGCTCCGGCTCTTCAGCATCTACTTCAGGACGATGGATTTCAGGAATGTATCATACGCCGCAAGGTATTCTGAGCGCTGCGGCCTGTACCAGTCGAGGGCAAGCCGGTGGACCTTGTCGTCCTTGACGACAAAATAGAAACGGCGCTCGACCTGCCGTGTCGGCGCGTAGGTGAAGTATGGGGCGGGAAGGCCGCTCACGGTCGCCGCTCCCTTTGATGTCCTGCTGAACTTGCTGATGTTCTGCTCCAGCACCTTATCAGCGGAGTTGCCCTGTGCGGAGAAGACATCCAGCCGGATAGAGCAATCCTGCCGTACCCCGCGAAGGATGACGACGCTGTCGGTGGTCTTCTCGAAGTTGAAGTTGTCCGGATAGCTGAAGCTGATCGTCTTGCTGTTGTACTGCGCCATTACCTGCGACGGAAGTGTCGGATCTTTGCCGGGTTCCAGCGGCGTGGGGAATCTGAATCCGCTCAGGGATGTGTCGAACACCGCGCGATGAGCCTCATAGGCAGTGCCAAAACCTGCGAAGGTGATTTCGTATAGCGCAGTATCGGTCGCGGCGTAGATATGTTCGCCGTGCAGCATGATCCCGCCACCGAAATTCCCGAGATAGGGGTACCTGGGGCACCGGATGCCGTCGACGGTGACGCTGTCGTGGTCTTTCAGGACAAACCCGATGCTCGTCATCTCATCCAGGAGGGCTTTCGCCACGGAATCAGCCGATCTCGTCCGCCTGATCTCCACATGGATGGCGGCTCCGTCGGGATATGAGCCGGTAGGGTCAAGGAATCGCTCCTTGACGCCTTCGCCGCTGAAGAAGCGTGCACGTCGGCCGGCTTCTATATCGGGTATCCACCCCAAGGGATGATAGACGTGGGCACGCAGGACCGGATCCACATACTCTGTCATCACACCGACGGGGACCGGTGTGACCTCCTTTTCACCGGTGCATCCTGCGAGGAAGAGAACATGCAATAGCACGCCCACCGGGCCGACAAGCGTGCCAGCATCGATGATTTTTGTCTTCATGGCTCAGTCCCTATAACGTTGTGATGGTGGCTTCTTTGGCATTCGAGTGGATCATCAGGCCTCTAGATCGATGGATCTTCTGGAACAGGCGAGACTCCTGTCTGGCCGAGGCTTGGTTGGGACGGCGACGCACTAACGCCTGGGAAGATAGGGAAAAAACTCCATTTCATCAACTCCGGCGGATGCAACGTCAGACCCGGAGTCAATTCAGGGTCCGGATCCTCAAAGGGGGGGGAAAGAAAAAGGGATCGCCCACGGTTATGGGTGATCCCTTTAGTGGAGAGGGGTGGCGGGGAATCCCGACCCGGGTGATTCCCGCGCTCCGTCTCAGGTGAATGCCTGCACAAGCTCCTTGCGCAGCTGGTCCCGAACCTTCTTCAGCTCTCTCCCGAGTCGCTCCCGTATGAGCTCCAGCTCCGATTTCAGCTCTCTGAAATGGTCATTGAGCGTCTCTCTTGTCCCTTCGAGTTCCCGGATTTCCTCCGGCTCCCGAATCTCTATGTCCATGTCTTCCAGGCCTTTGAAGAAGAACTCAAAATTCTCCGGCAGGGGTGTGAAACCCTCTCCGTGATACCACTGGAGCCCGCTGATTTCTGATGCATCCTTCGAGAGGGTGATGGTCCTCTGCGTCCCTTTCCGGAGGACGCCGAACTCCACCCGGTCACCCTCGTCGTATTCGTCCAGGGCCCACCGGATATCGTCAATGCGGCGCACGCTCTCTTCGCCCACCTTGACAATCACGTCTCCGGCCTTGAATCCAGCCTTTTGGGCTGCGCTTTCCCCGTCGACTTCCTGAACGAGGACCCCACGCCCTCTCGGCGCGCCGAAGTATTCTCCCAGCTGCTTGTTCAGGGTCATGAGGCTGAGGCCGTACATGCTGGATGAGGAGAAGATGTGCGCACGCGGGGCCCGGAAGCTGAAGGCGTGTATGTCGGGTTTCGGCCTCTTGCCGATCTGGACGGTCAGCGTCTTCCGCTGGTCTTGCCGCATGACCACCACCTCCACACTGCTCTCGGGTTCAGATCTCCTCACCGCGTGGACGAGGTCTTCTGCGTCGCTGACGGTCCTGTCGTCGAATCTCAGAATGACATCGTTCTCTTTGAGGCCGGCCTTCTCGGCGGGGCTCTCCTCCACAACATCCGTCACATATGCACCCTCCTTTGTGTTCATCCCCTTCTCCTGTGCCAGTTCGGATGTCATGTCCTGTATTGATACACCCAGCCAGCCCTGGTTGGATTTTTTCACCTTCAGGATGACAGGGTCATCCGGCTCCGCGCAGGAGCTCCCTGCAAACAGTATGGGAAGGAGCATTACCATGATGATCCGCACATGCATGCCTGTTGTCCTTTCGATTGGTTGCATATCCCTCCGTGTGTATTGGACAACCTTATGCGGCAATCGGTTGACATGCCGGGGGGCAGATGTGCATCCCGCAGTGTGCGGCGCCCGCGGGCCCGGCTCCTGCGTCTCTCTTCGGCGGCTTACTTCACTGCTTTCTTCACCGTGATATCTCCCATGCTCGTTTCGAGACGGATG
>WOR8_10004382_pt1 | contig 23928 bp, 19 predicted proteins | sample DeeMarSeWOR38_10_FD_19890 | JGI IMG/M metagenome (IMG submission 19890) | reverse complement strand
TGACCCGCAAGCTTGCCGGAAAGCGCTGTGTATTTATACTTCTGTATCACAAAATCGGGCCCAAGGCGCCGCCTTTGGTGGGAGAGACTGTTATACCACAAGATTTCGAAAGACAGATTCAGTACCTGAAAAAACGGTATAAAATTATCGATCTCAAAGATTTAAAATCCGCAATCTCCAACGCAAATTCATCAAAGGATCTGGTGGTTTTGACCAGCGATGATGGTTATCGCGATAATTATTTACACGCATTTCCGATTGTAAAAAAATACAACGTTCCCCTTACGATTTTTTTAACCACCGACGTGATTGACACCCATCGGCTTTTGTGGCCCGACAGATTGGCCTGGATCTTGTATAAATCCACCACCAACTTCAGCCGGCAAGAGCTGTATCGAACTGACCTGCCGCAGGATATCATCCCCGACGTCGAAAAGTTCCCTTTAAAGGATGCTTCCGGGCAGGCCCGAATCCTGCAGTCCATCAGTGCACATTTAAAATCCTATTCCAATGGAGAACGCCAGGAAATTCTAGATATATTGACAAAATTCTGTAAAGTTAAACAATGGCCTGCTGGGGATTTTCGCGCCATGCTGTCCTGGGAAGAAGTTAAACACATGTCCGCAGAAGGGGTTTCGTTTGGAAGTCATACCAAGTCCCACCCGGCCATGAGCAAAATCCCATTAAATCTTGCCAAGCAGGAAATCGCCGATTCGAAAAAGATTATCGAAGAACAAATTCAAAGGCCGGTGACAACCTTTGCCTATCCTTATGGAAAAAGTGATGACATTTCAGAGGGGGTCATTCATCTATTACAAGACGAAGGGTTCGAATATGCCTGTACAACCGAGATCGGATATGAAGAATTCCCTATAAATAATCCTTTGTTTTTGAAAAGAAAAGGCGTGCCCACATCCCCTTATCTTTTCCTGTAATGGTTTTACTATGGACAAAAGACTCAGGGTCCTGAACGTATTGCCCTATGGTGATATTGGCGGTTCACAGAAGTTTGTCCTTTCTTTATGCACATACCATGATAAACGTCTTTTTGATGTTGCCATAGCGGTTCTTTTCTCGGGCGGCACGGTTTCCGATGACATATCCAGGCAAAATTTTGAGGTCAGCGTTCTGGGCATGCGCAATGGCTTTGATTGTGTCAGGGCATTGCGATTGATACCGCTTATTCGCAGGCTAAGAATTGATGTCGTTAATGTTCACGGACAAAACCCTTTGGGCAAGCTTTGTTCCATCTTGGGTTTCCCGCCGGTGGTCATTCACACGGATCACGGTACAACCGTCGGGGCTTCGGTGAAACGCAGACCGCGCGTTGTTTTTTCCAATCGTCTCCTGACACCCTTCATTCATCATTTCGTGGCCATATCAAAGAATATGGAAAAAAGCTTAATCATCCGGGAAAAAGTTCCTCAGGGCAAGATTACGCTAATCTACAATGGAATCGATGTCGCTAAAATATCCAAAACATCGGGCCTTATGAACAAACTGAAGCAATCTCTGGCCCTGCCTTCGGCCGTTCCGATCCTCGGAACGGTGGGCCGACTGGCGCCCGAAAAGCAATACCCCCTTTTATTCAGGGCCCTCGCCGGGTTGAAGGAACAGAAGGCTGAGTTCTTTACGATTATCGTTGGAGACGGGCCTGATCGAGATCCTCTGGAAGCATTGGTTCAAAAAATGGGCCTGAATGATCGTGTCCGATTTTTGGGATACCGCAATGATGTCCATCACCTTTTAGAAGTCATGGATGTGTTTTTATTTTCTTCGGGCGGAGAAGCGTTTTCGATTACCTTGCTTGAGGCCATGGCAAAATCAAAACCGATCGTTGCCTTTGATGTCGAAGGGGTCAACGAAGCTGTGGTGGATAAGCGTACGGGTTTTCTGGCCCCATATGGAGATGTTGAAGAATTTGCCAACAAGGCCAAGGCTTTGCTTGATTCACCCCGGTTAAGACAGCAGATGGGTCGCGCGGCTTTAGAGCGCGCAGCCGCTGAATTCGACATCCGCAAGACGATTCGCAAACTGGAGAAACTTTATGTTCGACTCACAGACAAAACCCAGCGCTCTTCGCAATGAAATTGCCGGCTTCTACCCTGAAAGACGGGTTTTCATTCTGCTTTTTCTTTTTCTCATGGTAATTGATGCCGGCATCTTCGGCAGCCCTGCATTGGCGCAGCAATTAAGCACATCTTCAAATCCGGTCGGCGCAGAGCGTGCGCCCCTGTCGTTTCTGCATGTAAGTGATGCCAAGATTTTAAACCAGTCCAATCAGGAAGTAAAATTGAAAGGCTTTCATTACGAATGCTTTTATTTTTTAGATAAACGCATGTATGACGCCGCCAAAGGCTCCGGTTCGCAATCAGACGGCTGTTTCATCGAGTTCTCGAAATATTACTGTACCGAAAAAGACCTTAACGCCATAAAGGCCATGGGTGCCAATGTCATCCGAATCGGTCTTAGACTCTGGCATTTGGAAAAAGCACCTTTCACCTATAACCAGGCGGCACTTCAGCATTTAGATAATACCATAGCGAAAATCGCCCAACAGGGATTATACGTAATCCTGGATTTACATGCGGCCGGTCAGAACAGCTTAAATCATAACAAAGAATACGGTCATATCCTTTGGAACCAGATCGAACTACAGAATCGGGTGGTTGCTTTATGGGGGGTTATTTCAAAACGCTATCAGAACAATCCCGCCGTTGCAGGATATGATCTGATTAACGAGCCAATTGCGCCGACAAAACAGGCCCTTCACAGTTTCTATCAAAACTGCATTAAAGAAATACGCAAGCATGACCAGAAGCATCTGCTAATCATTCAGAGAAATCAGGGAAAGAACGGGGATATTAATTTCGGCGGAGAATACGATGATTCCAATATTGTTTTAAGTGTTCATTTTTATAAACCCGGTCAATTTACGAGACAGGGAAGAAAGGGCGCCCAGCTGGGCTATCGTTATCCCGGCAGCTATCAGGGAATTTATTGGGATGCCGGCCAGATCGAAAAATATTTCGACAGCATTCTGTCCGGTCTCACAACAAAAAGACCGCTTTATGTCGGCGAATTTGCTGCAAATGCCTGGGGGGGTCGTGAAGATGCCCTTCGATGGATAACGGATGTGATGGCTGTATTTAATCGCAAAAGCATTCACTACACCTACTTTTCCTATAAATTCCCGTTGAGAGGAAACCGCGCATTCTTAATCCCGCGTGAGGATATCATTAAAGATATCTTTAAAGTGTTGCGCCAAATACGGCTGGGGCGTTTGGCCTGCAATAACGCAACAACGGAACAAAAGCAGCTATTTCTGAGTTCTAAATTCGAGTCTTATCCGGGATTAAAGCAGGTATTGACGCAGGGCTTCAACCATAAAGATTAAGGCCATGACCAGGAGGGTATGAGCATCTGGCAAAACTTTATAAACAGATTTAGAACCCATCTCAAAAAATGAAAAATCCGCGAATAGCCGTTTTGGTCAGTTCTGATCCTTCCGATTTATATTTTGCAAATCAAATTGTTCGGCATGCCACCGTCGTCGGGGTTCTTGTTGAGCAACAGCGCCGGATTGCCGGGGCAATAAATCGGTTTGGGGGTGTTTTTCGAAATTTGAGATCCCCGCTTAGCCTGCATCGAAAACTTTACGCGGTCGGAACGCGACGATACTACGCCAGAAAGGCCAAAAAAATAGCCCGGCAGGGTTTCGGAAAAGAAGGTTATGGGCTGTTCCGGCCAGAAAACTGCCAGACAATTTTCGTTCCGGGAAAAGAGACCCCCAACCGTCCGGTTTACGTAAAATGGATCAAAGACCTGCAGCCTGATGTCATCGCGGTGTGCGGTACGTCTCTGCTGAGAGAACCCGTTCTCCGTATTACCCCATACATCTTGAATCTGCATTCAGGACTTTCTCAAAAGTATCGGGGTACCTGGACGACGCTGTGGCCAGTTTACAACCAGGAGCCGGAATTTGTCGGCTATACGGTCCATTTTGTAACCCCGGGCGTCGATGATGGTGACATTATCAATCAGGGTCGACCGGTTATCTGTGAAGACGACAATCATGAAACCCTTTATGTTAAAGTCGTTAAGCTTGGCACCACCGCAGTGCTCAATGCCATCGATGATATTCGCAGCAATTCAATCCGGCGGTATCCCTTAAGACCGAAGGGCAGGTTGTATCAACGGTCCATGCTAACCCCCGCCATTATTAAACGTACCTGGCAAAAGGTGGATGCCGGATTAATTCGAGACTATGTTAAATGTCCGAAATCCGTTAGCCTGATCGGAAATTTAGAATGATAGAGGAACTGTCGATACAGTGTATCTCGAGATTTGAAGATTTTGTTTCTCTCGAAAAAGACTGGAATCGGCTTTTGGACTCCAATGAAATCGACAGTGTATTTTTAAGTCATGGCTGGTTTAAATGTTTTTGGGATGCCTGGGGAAACGGGAAAAAGTTGCGTATATTGGTCGCCCGCAAGGGTAACCGGCTGGTTGGGCTTGCGCCTTTGATGTTATATTCGGGGCGACATTTAGGGCTGCCGGCCAAAATTTTTTCTTTCATTGAGAACGATGAGTGCCCCCATTGTGGATTTGTTGTCCCTAAAAAAGCGGTTTGTGACGTTATTCCGGCATTTTTTGATTATATTTACGCGCACCAAAAGGCGTGGGATATTTTAGTGCTTCGGAAAATGCCGGTCGGGATCTCGCAGATCGATTATATAAAAACCCATTGCCATCAAAATAAAAACAAATGGCTTGATAAACCCTCTTTGAGTTCACCATTCCTCAGAACCGAATCGGATTGGGAATCTTTTTATTCCGGAAAAAGCCAACGATTCAAAAAAAGAATCCGCTACATGCAGAACAAAATATCCAAACTGGGGGAGATCATCATCAGCGAATCACATGTTCCGGCGGAAGTAAAAGAATTAATGGAACAGATCTATGCTGTCGGTGCGCGCAGCTGGAAAGCAAGGGTGGGCAAAGCCATTGGAAGCTCGGTTCAGAACCGGCGATTTTTTTCGCAACTCCCCGGTGCCCTGGCGCCTGAAGGTAAGGTTTACATTTGGTTGTTGAGGCTCAACAACCAACTGATTGCCTTCGAATACCACGTTCGGCAAAACAACGTTGTTTATGCGCTGCGCTCCTCCTTCGATGAGGCCTATCGGCCCTGGGGCCCGGGATCGGTTCTGGATTTTGAAGTCGTTCGAAGCTTATTTAAAAGCAAGGTCAATCACTATGATATGTGCGGCGGACCTTATGCGCACAAACTTCGCTGGACATCTGAGATAAAAGTTCATGTGGATATTATGGTGTTCAATCGACGACTTTACGCTAGGCTGTTATATTTCCTGGAAAATTGTATTAAGCCCTTGTTAAAGCGCATTCTTAAATCACCAAATCACGAGGCCTTTGTTAAATGAGTTGCGGCACAATATCACGGGGGCAGCGATGGCTTTGAACTACCTGAAAATGTGGCAACACGTGTTTAAGCGCGAGATGAATTCAAAGCGGCTAAGACCTGCCAATTCCATTATTTTCATTACCTATCGGTGCACCTCGCGCTGCATTACGTGCAACATATGGCAAAGAACACAGGGCAAAAAAACCGAATTAAAAGAAATGGAGCTGGCCCTGCCCAGATGGACTCAAGTCATCGAAAATCTCCATCGCGCCGGTGTGGGTACGGTTGAGGTTTTTGGCGGGGATGCCCTCTTGAGAAAAGATGTTACCATTGCCATGATCCAGAAATGCACCGACCTGGGAATGGATACGTTTTTTGCCACCAATGCGTTGCGGCTTGATGATGAAACCGCACAGCAGCTTGTTGCTGCCGGACTGGGACGTATTTATTTCTCGCTGGATGGGATCGCGGAAATCCAAAATCGCATCCGCGGTGTCAAACAAAGCTATACGACCATGCAAGCGGCGATTGAGAACGTTTATCGCACCAGATCGAATTCCGGGTGCCAAAAGCCGCTCATCGGCATCATTACGACCGTATCCAGGACAAATGCAGAGGAAATCAATGCCATCATTGCGCATCTTGAAGGTTTTCCGCTTGATTTTCTTGAATTGCAGATCGTTGGTGAAGTGGCACCGCAAAGCATCCAAAGTTCGGTTATTGAAGGTATCGCACCGACGCCGCTGTTTACCGCCACATCCGACCATTCCAATCTTTTGCGCGAGGAACAGTTGCCGGTTTTAAACGCGGCGCTCAAAAGCATGCGGCCAAAAAAACGGCAGCTTAATTTCAACATAAACCTTTATCATATTGAACCCTACACGGCCGAAACCTTTTGCAAAGGCATATTTCCGCAATTTCCCTGTCACTGGTGTACCACCGTTGTTACCCTGACGCCGTCCGGCGACGTCGTCCCCTGTCCGAACTATACCGACTTTATCCTGGGAAACATAGATCAGGAAGAATCTCTGGACGCCATCTGGGGGAATGAAAAACACCGCCGTTTTTTAAAACAGCAAAAAAGCGGGGCCCTGCGGATCTGCCGGCAATGCAGCATGCGCCACTCATATCCCGGCGTAAGAGAAAAATTTCGTCACACCTTTTACCACTATCTGTATACACCATTCAGACGATAGCCATGATATGCTGACAACACGCACAAAGCCCATCAACGTTTTACATATTATTCAGGGAAAGCATTTTGGTGGTGCAGAACAGGTCGTGCTGACCCTTTCTAAAAGCTATGACCGCAACCGCGTCCGACCTATGGTGGTCTGCCTTTCAGACGGGCTTCTGCTGGAAAAACTCGCCGCCGTAAATGTTCCCCACTTTTTAATACCCATGAAGTCAAAAACGGATATTATCGCCCCTCTGTACAAAACCATGCGGCTGATCAAAGCGCAACAGATCGACATCATTCATACCCACACCGTGCGGTCAAATTTAATCGGACGCCTGGCTTCCTTTTGCACCCTTCGAAAATGTGTCACCCATCTGCACAGTCCCATACTTAGGGATTTTGCCGATTTGAGAAGGGGTAAAATCAATGAAGTCATCGATCGCATCACCCGGCCCATCGCTGCCAGGTACATTGCCGTGAGTCGAAGTTTGCGAAAAGAAATGATTCAGCGGGGCTTGGCGCCCGATAAAATCCTGACGGTTCACAACGTACCGGATGTGGATGCGCTAAAATCTTCCAGCCGGCAACCCGGCAGCAAACCGTATGTTAGACAGGCGTATAATATTCCGCCGGACGCTTTTGTTCTGGTACTGGTTGCCCTTTTGAGGCCGCGCAAGGGCGTTGAGGTCTTGATTACGGCCATGAAAAAGGTTGTGCAATGTTTTCCCGACACCCATCTGCTCCTGGTCGGAAGTGATGATATATCGGAAGACCCGGATTATGGAAACCGCCTGCGCGAATGGACGTCCCAACTTGGCCTTGAATCCAATATTTTATTCACCGGATTCCGGGATGACGTCCCTGAGATACTCGCTGAATCCAACCTGATGGTATTGCCGTCTCTTTTTGGTGAAGGACTTCCCATGGTCATACTTGAAGCCATGGCCATGGGTGTGGCTGTCGTGGCCTCAAGCGTGGAGGGGGTACCCGAAATCATTGTCGATGGGAAGGATGGATTTCTGGTTGAACCCGGCGATTCCGATCAGCTGTCAGATAAAATAATACAGTTGATTAAAGATCCTGCATTGCTTCAGGATGTCGGGCAACGCGCGCGCAAAAAGATTTTAAAGGAGATGAATGCGCACCGTCACGCCCGGCAAATAGAACAGGTCTATCAGGAGGTCCTCAATTACTAGAAGTGCCTAAAATGAGCTAAAGTGCCTGAAGTAATGGCGTCGCTGCCACTCCGTCTTTTTTAATAAAATGGAACAACAAACACGCATATTTGATGTCCCGATTACCCTGTGCAGCCTTGGAGAAGGTGTTCGGTTGATCGAAAATTTAATGTCTGATCGAACACCGAAACTTGTGGTATTGGCAAATGCGCACACCTTAAATCTTGCCTATGAACAGGAACCATACAAACGGGGACGGCACGGGGGTTTCCTGGGCGGTCAAACGTAAGGGAATTGGGTCCGGACACAATTTTGTGGGCACCGATTTTGTGCCCGACTTTTGCCGTTACACGTCTCAGAAGGGATACCGTTTTTTTTTCTTAGGATCCGAACCGGGGGTGGCGGAAGCTGCACGTAAAAACCTGGAGTCTCTGGTGCCCGACGTGGTCGTTGCCGGAGAGCAGCACGGGTATTTCGACGAGGATCAGAGTGCGAAAATAATCGAGATCATCAATTCGACCCGATCAGACATTTTACTGGTCGCCATGGGCAACCCCAAGCAAGAACAATGGATCGCCCGGCATCTGGATCGCCTGAATGTGCCGGTGTGCATTGGGGTCGGTGCGCTTTTCGACTACCTTAGCGGGCGCGTCACCCGCGCACCCCGCTGGATGCTGGATTTAGGGCTGGAGTGGGTTTTTCGACTCCTGCTGGAACCCGAAAGAATGTGGAAACGCTATCTGATCGGCAATCTAAAATTTATCCTGCGCAATCTGTGAGAAAATCGGTCTGCAATGAAACCATAAAGCACCGCTGCTTTTTTAAAGTGTGTGTAAAGGGTGTGGGGCGTTATGGTCAGTTCCTTAATCTGAACGCCCGTGATAGCCCATATGGCGTTGCTAAAGGCCGGCGGCCGGGAATTTGTTTTGGGGTAGTTCTTTATACTTATTGACCGCCTTGGCAATGGCCTCGGCCTTGGCGTTGTCGGTCTCTTTAACCCGTCCATGCGCGATGGTACTGCGCAGATATTTAGCCACCAGCATGCCCGGTATGAAAAAGTCATCTGTGTACTGCGCCCGGCCGGCTACCTTGGCCTCTGCCTCAACCCGCTTGAGCGATTTGCCGATTGCCATCCGATGTTTTAAGTTTACGCTAAATATGTTTTCACCAGGTCTGATTTTTCCTCTAAGACCTGCCTTTTACCCTCCAAGACAATTCGGCCGCGTTGCAACACATACCCATAGTCACAGTTCCAAATAGCATAGGTTGCTATCTGTTCAGCCAGCAGGATGGCCATCCCTTCTTCCTTCAACTCAACAATAATGTCAAATACTTCTTTTATCGCCAACGGTGCCAGACCTAAAGAGGGTTCATCGAGCATGAGAATTTTTGGTTTGGCCATCAGCGCTCTGGCAATGGCAAGAATTTGCAGCTCCCCTGCGCTCAGCGTCCCGGCCAGCTGCCGTCCGTGCTCTTTAAGCAAAGAAAATTTTTCCAGAGTTTCCTGAACTTCTTTATAAATGACCCGCTTGGGCTCTCGAAACAACCGGGTGTAAGCTCCCATTATCAGGTTGTCTTCGACCGTCTGATCTAAGAAAAGCCTTCTGCCTTCGGGAACATGACAAATACCCGCTCTCACAATTTTGCTGGGCGCCAAATTATGAATCACATGGCCGTTAAACTGAACCGTTCCTTCGGACGGCTTTAGAATCCCCGAAATAAGGCTCAGCAGGTCACTTTTGCCGGCACCGTTGTTGCCCAGCAAAACCACCAGTTGACCGGCCTTGATTTGAAGATTGATATCCTTCAGGATTCTTTCTCCGCTTGCTGAAACCAGCCAGACATGGTCCAATCTAAACATCGGTGCCCTCTCGTATTCCCAGGTAGGCTTCGATTACATCTTGATTATTTGTAATTTCAGCCGGCGATCCCTCCGCAATCTTGACCCCATAATTTAATACGGTAATAAAATCGGAGACGTCGATAACAAATTCAACGTGGTGCTCGATGAGCAGGATACTGATGCCCTTACGCCTTATATGGGATATTAATTTGTGCAAATAAATCAGCTCCTCACCGGATAAGCCGGCACCGGGCTCATCCAGCAGGATGAGAGAGGGCCTGAGCCCTAAAGCACGTGCGATTTCCAGAAATCTTTTGTGATTATGCCCCAGCGCTTCCGCAGGTGTTGACAGATGCGCTTCAAGCCCGACTAGAGCCGCCAATTTCTTCGCTGATTCTCTAATTTTTTCTTCATGACGGCGCGCCCGGGGAAGATCGAATGCTTTCGAAAGCGTATCCGTTGGTTGAAAGTTGTGTAATCCAACCAAAATATTATCCAGAACCGTCAATTCCGGGTATACGGAAATGTTTTGGAAGGTCCTCCCGATTCCCAACCTAGCTATTTTATGCGGCTTAAACGAGGTAATATCCCGATCATTAAAAAAAATTTGTCCTCCATCCGGTTTATATGTCGAGGAGATGGTATTTACCAATGTGGTTTTGCCCGAACCATTGGGTCCGATCAAACCGTGGACGCTTCCTTCCTTTACGCTAAGACTGACATCATTGAGTGCGGTCAGTTTTCCAAAAGATTTGCTGATACCCAAAACCCTTAGAATTACCTTATCTTGCTTAACGGGATTTTGAGGCGCGGCAACGATAGGTTGTTGCATGCTCACGGAGCCACGGCTTGATCCTGCGACCCTTTTTTTTCGAAATCTGTCAGGCAGTCTCACCAGGCCTTTGGGAAGCATTACGATGCAAATAAGCAGGATGAAGCCGTATACCAGCAATTTGAATTCTTGAAATACATGCAGCGTTTCCGGAAGTAACAGCATTACCAGCGCACCGAGAAACGGACCCCAGAATGAACCCATACCGCCCACAATGACGACTAGTGAAAAAAAGAAGGATATTTCAAGGGAAAAACTGTCCGGACTTACGTATCGGGTCAAATGTGCATACAGGGAGCCTCCCAGGCCGGCAAAAATACAACCCATCAAAAAAACCTGATGCTTCAGCTTGGAGGTATTGATTCCTAAAATAGCGGCGGTGGATTGATTGCTGTGCATCGCAAGACAGCTTCGGCCAAAATCCGATTCTATCAGATTTCGCGTCATCCAGGTTCCCAAAATAAGCGCGGCCGCAATCAAATAATAGTAGTCCGTGGGCGAGAATGTCCAGGAGCCCAGCGAAGCCGCAGGGATATTAACAAGTCCTTCCGCGCCGTGACTCACGGATTCAAAATTTACCAGTGCCCTTTCAAAAATGATCGCAAAGGCAATGGTCACCATTGCCAGGTAGAATCCTTGAAGTCTGGCAGAAATCAGGCTCAGCAGAAGCCCTACGACCCCTGCAAGCCCCATGGCGGCCAGAAGCGCCAGGTAAAATGGCCAGCTATAGTCCACCATCAGGATGGCAGACGTATATGCACCAATCCCATAAACAGCACCGAGTCCCAATAACGCCTGACCGGCATAGCCTAAAATCAAGCTCAATCCGAGGCTGACCAGAATGTATATTTCCAGAAGTGCAATCAGATTGAGCCAGTAAGGATTCCGGATTAGGGCCGGCACAATGATGACGGTCACCGCGACGATCCGGACCGGGGTTATGAATTTTCTGAAATTCATTAGTATCTGGCACTCGAAGCTTTTCCAAAGAGACCTGACGGTTTTAAAAGCAGCACGCTGATAAGCAACATCAGAGCAATGGTGTCATGAAAGCCGGACCATAAAAGCCCGCTGGCCAGGGTCTCCGCAACACCTAAAACCAGACCGCCGATCAATGCGCCCAGACCACTACCCATGCCGCCGAGAGCCACCGCTGCAAAACCTTTAATGCCCAGAGGTAATCCAAGTTGGGCATAGGCAAATGTCATCGGAGAAATCAGGATGCCGGCAGTTCCCGACAGGCAAAAGCTGATGATAAAGGACAGGGTAATAATTAATCTGGTATTGATACCGACAAGTTCGGCAGAGATTTTGTCAAATGCGACTGCTCTAATGGATTTACCGAGAATTGTGCGGGCCTGAAACCAGGCGAGAAAAATGATGATGGCCATCGCCAGAATAAACGTAAAAATTGCCTGGGGCGTAATCCCGATCCCCATGAAAGAAAATGGATCCTGGCTGAAAAAAGAAGGAAAAGGAAGCGGCGTTGAGCCCCAAATGGAATTTGCCATGTTCCTGATGACAATCCCCACGGCGACCGTACTGATAATCCAAGCGAGCGTACCCTCCGATTTCAGCACGGGTTGAACCGCAACCTTCTCAAATAATATTCCTAAAATCGAACACACAATTCCCACACAAAAAAATGTGAGAACGAGTGGAAACCTCAAAAGGACATGGAAGGTATAGCCGAGCAGGGCACCCAGCATGACAATTTCGCCCTGGGCGAAATTAAGGATCCTGATGGTCGTGAAAATGATATGATAGCCCAGGGCGATAAAGGCATAGATGGCCCCGATCGCTAACCCGCTGAGGGTCAATTGTATTGCTGTCTCGAAAATGGGCCGCCTCCTTTAAAAATGGCTAATCAATGTCATCGGGTCTGTTGAAAGCACCCTCGGGAATCCACCCAGCAGAATATGCCATTGCCATATCGCTTGCGTCTAAAGCTTCATGGTCAGATGGTGAAAAAACGGTTTCGGCAGTCAGGCCCTGGTATCTTAAATTCTCCATAGCGGCCTTCACCTTCGTCTTTTCAACGGTGCCGGCTTTCTTCACGGCCTGGGCATAGATATACATCGCATCATAACTATGCGCGGAGTTGGATAAGATACTGGATCGATTTAGCCCGTAGCGCTTGGTTATCTCATCCATGTAGCGTTTCGCCCGCACCGGAAGCGGATTTTTCTGATTAAAGGTAAAATTCTTGGTTAGCGCACCCAGAAAGTTTTCACCCAGATCTCCTGCCAATTTCTTGAAAAACCGAGAGTTTGAGCCCGATCCCCCGTAAACGGGAAGATTCAGTCCCAGCGTATGCATGTTTTTGGCAACGACCGCCAGATCAGGCCCCAATCCCCAGGCCAAGACCGCCGTAGCTCCCGTTTGCTTGATTTTAAGGAGTTGACCGGTCATATTCTTATCACCGATATTGTAAGTCTCGATGGTTAAGGCCGCCAAACCTTCTTTTTTCAGTAGTGCTAAAATTTCTGCAAGTCCGGATTTTCCATAAGCTGAGGAATCATGAAGAATAGCCAGCTTCTGGTGTCCCTTTTGTTTGACGGCATAATTGATGGCCGCTTCGGCCTCGATTTTTGAATGAAAATTCGAACGAAATGTATAGGGATTCTTTTGCGGGTTAACAATAGCCGTCCCGGTTGCCAGGGTAAGGTTCAAAATTTTGGCTTCATTGATGACAGGGAGAATTGCAAAATTAACCGTCGTGAATGATGGACCTAAAAGAACATCCACTTTTTTGGCGTATATCAATTCCCTGGCTGCGACAATACCTTTCGGGGGATTCGATTCATCGTCGCGATAAATGACTTCGATGTTATTTCCCAGCAGGCCACCGTTATTGTTTATTTCCTCGACTGCCAAATTGACACCTTCCTTTACAGATGCACCCAGGTCCGCCCCCCATCCAGTAAGTCCCGTCACAACCCCAACGCTGATCGTATCACCTGCTAAGCATGGGTTTATGTTGGGAAAGAATGTCCAGCACAATACCAAAGTGGCTGCTATCGGATACGTAAAAAATTTTTTTTTCATTACTTCCTCCTTTTAAAAAACTTTAAAGCATTTCAATGGTTCCGGTGAAATTTCAACAGAAATGATGCAAAATTTATACAAATTAATGCGTAAAAAACTTATTTTATTTATATTCAGGCAGTTATATAAGAATTTAAAAAGAGACGCCTGTTATTGATGCCAACGAGTTGGTCAAATGGCCAACGAATCGGAAAAGAAACCCACAGACCTCTGAAATATTAAGAATTGCAGGGCATCTGAGAATCGGTACGACCCTCGGTGTTTGGGCTTTGGATGGAGCGCAGTTCTTGATGATGTTTTGCGCGCCACGGCATCAGTCTCCAAACTGGCACCCCTTTGGTTTTATCCCAATAATTCGGGCATATGCCCATTTAATGCGAGTCACAAGACTTCAATTAAATGCCGAGCGATCGAATAACTATCTGAAAATAGATCGGATGTGTTTGTCATTCGGAGATTTGTATAATTATTGCATGTTAAGCTCGGGGTAGAAATGAATAAAATCCTTGCTAATTTAAATGCATACGGGCGTTTTGCATTAGGGCTGCGCAAATTTCTCCGTCAAAAGCTTACCCTGGCAGAGGCCGAGGCCATTGTCCGACAGCGCCTGGCGGAAAGAGAATCTAATTTCCTGCGCTTGATGGAACGGGGAATATTTGGCTATTCCCAAAGCCCGTATCTGCCGCTGCTGCAAACCGCCCGCTGTGAACTGGGAGACATCCGTAACATGGTCAGGGACAAAGGGCTGGAAGAGACCCTGGGTGAATTGCGAAAGGCCGGCGTATACGTCACCTTCGAGGAATTCAAGGGTCGCAAACCCATCGTTCGTGACGGAAACGTTTTCCATATAAAGCCCGGGCAGTTTGACAATCCCTATTTGAGCCGGCATTACGAAGCCACCACCGGCGGAACAACCGGATCAAGTATCCGGGTAAGAATTGATCTTGAATATATTGCGGCAGATTCACCGCATTTGATCTTAGAACATCATATCCATGGCGCTTTGAATGCCCCGTACGTGATTTGGTTCGGCACCCTGCCCGATCCCACCGGAATTACGGCTACCCTGCTGTTTTCACGCTACGGAAAAGTTCCTTTAAAGTGGTTCTCCATGGTTTCGGACCGTGACCTGAAACCCCCTTTGAAGTATCGTCTGGCGACCCGCTGGACGGTTATCGCGGGACGTCTATCCGGCGCGCCGATTCCCTGGCCGCAGCCGGTCGCTCTTGATCAGGCAGTTATTGTTGCCCGATATCTGGCAAAACTGGTTGCAGATCACGGATCGTGCCTGATCGCCACTCACGTCAGTCAGGCCCTGCGGATATGCACGGCTGCAATTGAGGCTGAATTGGACCTCACCCACGTGACGATTATGGGGGGCGGCGAGCCGCCTTCGCCGACCAAAGTGCAGCTGATAAATCGTTCGGGGGCGAAATGGGTCCCGCAATATTTCTTTACCGAAGCCGGTGCTGTTGGACTTGGCTGTGCGCGGCCCATTGATGAGAACGATCTGCACTTTATCAAAGACTCCCTGGCGCTTATCCAATATCCCCGTAAAGTACCCGGCACAGAGACCGCCGTTGATGCCTTTAATTATACCTCGCTGCTTCCCGCAGCACCCAAGCTGTTGCTAAACGTAGAAAGCGATGACTACGGCATCATTGAAACGCGCGCATGCGGATGTCCATTTGAGGCCTGTGGGTATACCGAGCACCTGCGAAACGTTCGCAGTTTTCGCAAGCTGACCGGTGAAGGGGTTACGCTCGTCGGAAGTGATATGCTGCACATTCTGGAAGAGGTGCTGCCGTCGAAATTCGGGGGCAGCCCCATGGATTATCAGCTGCTGGAAGAAGAAGATCAGCAGGGCTTTACCCGCCTGAGCCTGCTGGTAAGTCCCAGGATTCAGCTGAACGATGAATCCCAGGTTATCGAAACGGTCTTGGAAGCTTTAAAACGCCGCGGCGCCGGACGCCAGGCTATTGAATTATGGAAACAGGCCGAGACGCTCAGGGTCAGGCGTCAGGATCCCATCTTGACGGATCGGGGAAAATTTTCGCCGCTCTACAGGGCCAAATGAGCGCGGGTCTTGCCGCGAAAAAAACTCACCCCCATTCAATAACCATCCTCACCAGGGTATAAGCAGACGGAAAACCGCAATTCCGGCCGCATCTCCCGATCTGGCAGAAATTGCAGCTGCGCATATTCAGGGACCCCGCTGGGCCGTACCCGGACGTTTTGCGGTATCTTCCGCAGCACCCGGCAGCTCTACTTTGCCAGGAGCTCCCGCAATTTGGGTCCGTTCCCGGGTGACTTTTTGATAACTTCTTTCCAGATGACTTCGAGAGCGAGGTCGGCCAGGCGCCTGGCATCCGCGGCCGGAAGCTCGATAATTTGCATGCCCTTGTCAGCGGCAAGCTCAAGCGCCCCTCTGGAACGCTGTTCATAAAGCGCGGTTAACTCGTTGCTTTCTATGCCGGCCATGATATCTTGCATCATCTGCTGATATTCCCCAGGCAGCTTATTCCAGCTGTCCAGGTTCACTAAAATGACCAGATTCTGACCATAGAGCGGAACATTAACCATGTATTTAACCACTGGCGCCAGTCCCCAGGTTTTAAGCCCCGTCTTGACGCCGATAGTTCCATCGACAACTCCGCGCTCCATGGCCGTAAATACATCCGGCAAGGGTATCGAAACCGGGGCAGCGCCCAATGCTTTGATCAATGGCAGGGTGGTCGCCGAGGCACGCAGCTTCAGCCCGGCCAGATCTTCCAGCTTTGCAACGCGTTTTTTGGCCAGCATGATATGAAACTCATTATCGACGGCCGCCCGGCCTAAATAGAAAACGTTTTGCTTCCTGTATATTTCGGCCATGAGATTATAAAAACCACTTTCACGTTCCCGGGCGGGCGTTTGGCCGGAGAGAATAAAACTCAAGGCTTCGGGTATCAGTGACTCATCCGGGGGACTTAGAATCATATCGAATACCCCGCTTCTGACGGCCGACGGCTGGTCATCGCCGGGAAGCGCCTCGGGTCCGCCGACAATCTCAATTTTAAGTTTCCCGCCGCTACCCTCCTGAACTTTTTGGCTTAGCCAGATAGCAGACCTGACCGTCGGCGATTTCGTGGGTACAAAGGTCACCATTCTCAGCGTTGTCGATCCGGTCGAGTCCGCTTCAGCGGACAGTCCGAAGCCAAAAAGTAAAACGACTGTCGACACGCATACCATCCATTTCTTTGCAACCATATTTCTCCTCCTTTTCCAGTTTTTCATAATAAACTTTTTGTTCCGAAAGCCCCGGCACCGAAAAAATTCTACCACATTCCCTCTGCCTTAATGCAACCATTGTGATCCGGTCAAAGACGGAGCGTACATCCTTTTTCAAAGAGCCGGGCCGTGTCCAATTTTAAAGCGGCCTTCATTGTGCCGACAGTTCCTGGGCACGCTTCGCCAGCTAAGCCCTGAGCGTCGGTTGTATGACTTTGTGAGCGATCACATAAGACCCGGCAGCCAGAGCGCCAATACCGGAAAGAAGATGATCAAGAGCATCACGATGAAGTCACAGACCAGAAAGGGAAACCCGGCCTTGTAGATTTCTGTCATGGTGGTCCCTGAAGGGGATACCCCTTTCATCACAAACAAGATCATGCCAAAGGGTGGGGTCGTCATGGCCATTTCCATATTGATTAACATTATTAGGGCAAACCAAATTTCGTTCAGGCCTAACAGCTCGATGATCGGAAAAAATATGGGGATCGTTATCAGTATCATGGGCACCGAGCCCATGAACATCCCCAGCACAATTAAAATGAGCTGCATCACGATCACGATGACAACCGGGATCAGGGGGATGGCCGCCATGAGTTCAACGATGCCTCTTGTCGCTCCGGAAGAGGCCAAAATTTGGCTAAAAGACTTTGCGGCGATTATCGCCATGAATGTCATAATCGTAATTCTAATGGTCCCCTTGAAGGACTTCTTTATCAGCGCCAAATTGAATTTTCGATACAGGGCCGCTAATATGAATGTACCGAGGGCACCCATTGCCGCTGCCTCTGAGGGAGTCGCAACACCCAGGAAAATAAGCCCTAAGACCAGAAAGATAATAAACCCGAGCGGAAGGACATACTTCAACGTAGCCGTTAATTTCTCTGATAGAGGTGTTGGGGCAACGTTGTAGGACGGCGCCAAAGAAGGCTGAATCCAGCAGCGACCCACAATATAAACACCATACAACAAGGCGATCATCAGTCCGGGAACAATCCCGGCAATTAAAAGGTCTGCAATCGAAATCTCGGCGATGGCAGCCAGCAGAACCGCCAAACCGCTCGGCGGGATGATCATCGCCAGGCCGCCACTGGCCATAATCGGCCCTATGCTCATCGGCTTCTTGTGGCCCCGCTTTTCCATCTCCGGCACCAGCACCGATCCCAGCATGGCGGTGGTGCCGATAGAAGAACCGCTCATGGTGGAGAAGAGCGTAGCCCCTGCGACCGTTAGCAGCCCCAGCCGGCCCGGTATACGCCCGAGCCATTTGTCCAATACATCAATCATTCTCATCGCCATGCCCGAGTGAAACATCACTTCTCCCAGGAGGACAAACAAAGGTATCGGAAGCAAAGTGAACGTTGATACGGCCTCAAACATGCTGGTGGTCAGCTGGTAGAGCCCGGCTTCCCCGTTCCAGAACAGAAGCGCTCCCACCGGCGTAATCATGAGCAGCGCAAAAGCAACCGGCAGTCCGGTTGCCAGCAGGACCATTCCACCGCCCAGTATTACTAGAAGTGCCAGGGGCCATTCCATAATATCCGTATCCTCTTGCAGCGCATTCGGATTTTAGCTGCTCATCTTGCTATCTTTCTAGTGCCGCTTGTAGTTCGTTAGAAATCCGTAAGTTCTTCTGGCAAACTGAACGCAGAGCAAAAAACTGCCGACCGGCATGATGGCGTAAAGGGGCGCCTTGGGAATTTCGAGAATGGTGGCGGTATAGAGTCCCTTTTGAAGCGCCTTCAAAGTGGTTCCTCCGGTATACCAGGTAAGCATCAGCCAGAGGATGGTTGCGAGTCCCGAGGTAATGGTATTCAGCAGGGCCTGATTTCTAGGACTCAGCCGATTTAGCAATACATCCACTTTTACGTGCCCTTCTTCTCTGAGAAGCCAGGCTGCACCCAGAAAGCAAATATATAGTTGAATGTACTCGACGGTTTCGATCACCCATATTTGGGGCCGCCCGGCAAAATAGCGCATGATGACTTCAAAGCAAACGGACAGCCAGCCGAATATGAGAATCGCAATCGCTAAAACCATCAGAATATCGAGGAGGCGATCAAACAGACGCCCGGCTGTCCGTAGTATTTCCATTGGTGCTCCCTTCGTCCTTTTTCGCTATTCCCGGCCGGGTATAATCGGTGATGACTTTCCGGTGCTGGCCGGGACCTGATCGTGCGCCGGCGTGAATATTGAAATACCCGCCTGAGCATCTCAAGACGCCCCGCAGCGTTAACAGCGCCACCCGGCTGCTCTATTGTGCCAGTAGTTTCCGCAACCGGGGTCCGTACTCGGGTGACTTTTTGATGACTTCTTCCCAGATGACTTCGTCAGCAAGGTCGGCCAGCCGCTTGGCCTCCGCCGCAGGCAGCTCGATAATTTGCATGCCCTTGTCAGCGGCCAGCTTAAGCGCCCCTTTTGAACGCCGGACATAAAGCTCGGCTAACTCGTTGTTTTCTATGCCGGCCATGATCTGTTGCATCATCTGTTGATATTCTGCGGGAATCTTGTTCCAGCTGTCCAGGTTCACCAGGATGACCAGGTTCTGGCCATAGAGCGGAACGCTGACCATGTATTGGACCACCGAGGCCAATCCCCAGGTTTTAAGCCCGGTCTTAACATCGATGATTCCATCGACAACACCCCGCTCCATCGCCGTGTAGACATCCTGAAATGGTATCGTGACGGGGGCAGCGCCCAATGCTTTGATCAATGGCAGGGTGGCACCGTAAGCACTGAGCTTCAGCCCGGCCAGATCTTCGAGCTTTTCAATGCGTTTCTTGGCCAGCATGATATGGAACTCATTATCGACGGCCGCCCGGCCCAAATAGAAAACGTTTTGCTTCCGGTAAATTTCAGCCATCAGATCGTAATAACCGCTTTTGCGCTCCTGGGCGGGTGTCTGCTCCGAGAGAATAAAAGATAAGGCTTCGGGTATCAGCGATGCATCCGGAGGGCTCAGAATCATGTCGAATACCCCGTTTCTGACGGCCGTGGGCTGGTCATAGCTGGGAATCGCTTCAGGACCGCCGACAATCTCTATTTTAAGCTTCCCTCCGCTCTGCTCCTGAACTTGTTTGCTTAACAGAAAACAAGCCCGGGTTGTCTGTGATTTTGTGGGTACAAATGTCACCATCCTTAATGTTGTTGACCCGGCCGACTCCACGTCTGGGGGCACCCCAAAGCCTAATAGCAAAACGATTGTTGATACCCATACAATCCATTGTTTTGCAGTCATGTGTCTTCTCCTTTCCTATTTATCCACATTAAGTTGCTTGTTCCGAAAACCACGGCGCCGATAAAATTCTGCTGCACCCCCCACCGATAATAAAAACGGTATTGTTCATAAATACTTGCCGGTGCCTCGGGCGCCAGCATCGATACCCAGAGTCGCTTTATACCGGTAAGCGCATCAGTTTTCTGACATTATGTTCAAATACCTTTTGTTTTTCAGCCGCAGGGATATCCATCTGCTCGACGGCATTGATGACCTGTCGGGTCGCCCGATTTCCCAGCTGACTGTCATAGGGCATATCCGTGCCGAATAAGAGGTGCTCGGGGCCAAAGAAACTATAGCCGCACGTCAGGGCCGGTGTATTGCCGTAAAGCGCCGTATCCGTGTAGAACATGCGGTAGTAGTCAAGCGGATGCCGGGTGAGGTGGGCTTCATATCGATAGCCCATCCGCATTTCAGCATGCTCCGTCTGTGCGGCAATCCTGTCTGCCAGATAGGGTACCATCGCCCCACAGTGATGAATCATCACCTTCAGATTGGCGAACTTCTCAAGGATGCCGCTGAATACCAAACGCGCCATCGCCACGGTGGTCTCGTAAGGCCATCCGAATATCCTGGAAACCAGATACTTCGACTCACTCTCGACGGGATAATCCGGCACTTTGTGAGACCTTTGGGGATGAATAAAGATCGGCAGATCATAAAAAGCCATCTTTTCGTAAAGCGGCATAAACTCTGGGGAGTCCAGCGGCTTGCCGTCAACGTCCGTAAATACCTGGACCCCCCTGAACCTCAATTCGGTTATGGCTCGATCGAGCTCCTTTAAGGCAGCATCAATATCACTCATCGGCAGGCTGGCAATCGCCGCCACAAACCGATCCGGATATTTGAAGACCAGCTCAGCCATCTCATCATTTGCGATCCTGGCCAATTCAACTTTATCCTGTGGCTTAAGAAGATCCCACGACTCGGAAGCCTCCAAAGCCAGGACCTGCAAAAGACCATCATATTTATCCATAATCCGGAATCGAAGGTCCAAGTCGGTTAATGACGGGAAACCGGCGATGTATTTGGAGATAAACAAATTTTGGGGCTGTTTACTACGGAGCTCCGCTTCATATTTGGGCGGCATGATATGCGCGTAAGCGTCAATTTTCATTTATTTCGCAAACCTCCTACGCCGATACGTTCAAAGTTGATTATTTTGCAGCTGCCGGCAGCATACACCAGGATCTTGCCGGTAACATCCCGCCAGGTTCATAGGAGCAGTAATTCCCAGGTTAAGAATCCGTCTAAGACGATTGACACAAACACGAACGGCAAGCGTGAATGCGAGTAAAATTTTCACAAAATAATGCAAAAACTATACAAATCATTGAATAAAAAAACTTTTTTTAATATTTTCATATGGTTATAAAATAATCCAGCGAAAAAAGCGGCATTTAGAAATGGCGGTGAGGTGGTCAAATGCCCAATGAATTGGGATTAAAATCACAAGACCTATGAGATATCAAAAATTGCGGGGCATCTAAGAATGTAAGGTCTTCTCAGCAGTTCTTATAAGCATCGGCGGCAGCGCTTTTCTGATGTTTTTTCACGCTCACGGATCCGGGCATATGCCCATTTAATTCGGATGAATTAATTTCTGTATTTTGCCGAATAATTTTATAACTATCTGATAAATTATTAAATATTTATTTCATTGGGATGTTTGTACAATTATTGCATAACATGGCGCTTATTACTTCTGTTAAATAAAATACCGCCTTTTCACAATGAAAAACATAGCCGCCAATTTGAGAGCCTACGCGCGTTTTTACCTGGGATTGCGGGGATTCCTGCGTCAAAAGGTTTCGGTGGCCGAGGCCCAGGCTATTGTCCGGCAGCGTATCGCAGACAGAGATACAAATTTCATGCGCCTGATGGAACGTGGAATTTTCGGCTATCGCAACAGTCCCTATCTGCCGCTGCTTAAATTAGCCGGTTGTAAGCTGGGGGACATCCGCAACCGGGTCAAAACCAGGGGGCTGGAAGCGACGTTGCGTGAGCTGCGGGAAGCCGGGGTTTACGTAACATTTGAAGAGTTCAAAGGCCGCAAACCCATTGTGCGCGATGGAGAGGTTTTCCATGTCGAGCCCCGGCAATTTGATAATCCCTTTTTGAGCCGCCACTATGATTCAACGACCGGTGGTACCACCGGATCAGGCATCCGGGTTCGCGTCGATCTGGATCATCTTGCGGCCGATGCACCGCATATGGGACTGGTTTACCATATACACGGTGTCTTAAAAATCCCTATGGCGATCTGGTTCGGCACATTACCGGATCCCACCGGCACGATTGCAACCCTGATGCGATCGCGTTGTGGATCGGTTCCTTTGAAGTGGTTCTCGCCGGTTGTGGTGCAGGATGCGAAAGCCCCTTTAAAGTATCGTCTTACCACGCAATTCACCGTATTGGCGGGACGACTGTTTGGCGTGCCTATTCCCCGGCCGCAGCCCGTAAGCCTGGATCAGGCCGCAATTGTTGCGCGCTGGCTGGCCAAAACAGCTGCTGCGCAGGGCGCCAGCCTGCTGGTGACGCATGTTAGCCAGGCCATGCGGGTATGTATGGCGGCACAGGCCGAAGATTTGGATCTGACCCGGGTCACCATAATGGCGGGCGGGGAGCCCCCTTCGCCGGCGAAAATACGGATTATCAATCGAACCGGTGCCCGCTGGGTTCCGCTTTACTTTTTTACCGAAGCCGGCGCCGTGGGCCTGGGATGCGCCGACCCGGTTGATGAAACCGACGTGCATTTTTTGAAGGACTCCCTGGCACTCATTCCATACCCCCGGCAGATACCCGGCTCAGATACGACCGTTGAAGCCTTTAATTATACGTCTTTGCTACCCGCGGCGCCCAAGCTGCTTTTAAATGTGGAAAGCGATGACTACGGCATCATCGAGACCCGCTCCTGCGGGTGCCCGTTTGAGACCTGTGGATATTCCGAGCACCTGCGGCAAATCCGCAGTTTTCGCAAACTCACCGGCGAAGGTGTCACATTGGTCGGCAGTGACATGCTGCATATTTTGGAAGAAGAACTCCCGGCCCGGTTCGGCGGGAGCCCATTGGACTATCAACTGCTGGAGGAAGAAGACCAGCAGGGCTTTACGCGCCTCAGCCTGCTGGTGCATCCCAGGATTCAGATTACGGATGAATCGCAGGTCATTGCAACGGTCCTGGAAGCTTTGAAACGCCGTGGTGCCGGGCGCCAGGCCATTGAATTATGGAAACAGGCCAAAACGCTCAGTGTCAAGCGTCAAGAGCCCATCTTGACGGCCCGGGGAAAATTTTCACCGCTGCACAGGGTTAAATGATCTCAAAGTGTTATGAGAGAAGAATCCGTCTGGTTTAAATGCCAAGACCGGTCAACGGGATGCGCAGATAAAAAACTGAAATTCCAATAAATCCATCGATCGAGATGACATCCCGGTCCTGGCCGGGGATCTGAAAGTCCGCTTGCGAGAATAACCAGGTCCGTGTTCAGGCCCTTCAAAACACCTTGCGGCGTCTACCGCACCACCCGGCTATTCTAGTGGGTCAAAATTTGCCGTAATTTGGGGCCATAATCGGGTGACTTTTTGATAACTTCTTCAAAGATGACCTCGTCGGCGAGGTCGGCAAGTCGTTTGGCATCCGCCGCGGGCAGATCGATAAATTGCACGCCCTTGTCAAGGGCGATCTTAAGCGATCCTTTTCTGCGCCGGGAAAAAATCTCGGCCAACTCGTTATTTTCCAGCCCCGCCATAATATCGATCATCATCTCTTGATATTCCGGCGACAACCTGTTCCAGCTGTCCAGGTTCACCAGAATGACCATGTTCTGACCATAGAGCGGAACATTGACCATGTATTTAACCACCTCCGCCAGCCCCCAGCTT
>WOR8_10001460_pt1 | contig 23951 bp, 9 predicted proteins | sample DeeMarSeWOR38_10_FD_19890 | JGI IMG/M metagenome (IMG submission 19890) | reverse complement strand
CGACTCCCTCAAGATTGGTTACATCAGTCATGCCGCTATCGGTATAGTGAATCACAGTGCCATTCTGATAATTGATAGATATCCTAAAGAGAATCTCAATCCCTGCAACTGTGTCCTCAGTAAGATTAGAATATACTATCGCGCGAACTTCCATGAACTGACCTGCTACTACTTGTGGTGGTGCGAATCGAATCTCTATATACACAGCTTCCTTCGCTTCAACCCTTAGTGTTGATTGATCTGTTGCATATGCTGCGTGAAGGGCTGAGGCAAACGCTTCTATTGTGTACGTGCCGTTGGCTACGTTCAGTGTAACATTCACTACATAGACACCGTCATCATACTGGAGGCTGTACGGTGTACCTCCTAGTGTTATGTTCACCACCGCATCAGTTATTGGAGTATTGTAATGGGTGTCTCTATAATCAGCTTCGATGATAATGTACCACTCTTCATATTCTGTAGATGTGTGTAAGAGTGTAAGCGAGGTTGTGGCTTCTACTGTGAGATTTAGAGTCATTTGGCTTATGACATAACCCGTTCTGTTAACAGTCACAATAAATGATTCAATACCCTTTGTATAGGTGGGGGCTATATTGAACGAATAAACCCCTGCAACTCCACTCAATAATTCGTAGTAACTACCGAAGGCTGTGAAGGATACATTTGCGTCGTTGATGAGCGTACCGATTGAATCTGTTAATGTCAAACTGAAAGGAGCCAACGTAACATAGTCAGTTATTGAGCTATTGCCTGTCCAAGAGCCAATTAGGATCGGAGTATCTTCTTGAACAACGAATGTTTGAATCTCGAATCTAGTTACATAACCATCACTCATGGCTGTTACATTGATAGTCTGTGTTCCGAGATAATCTATGCCAAATAGCATAATCTCCCATTTTTGGGTAAATGCATTGAAAGTTAGGTTTCTTTGGTCTGACCCATCGAATGTCACATAGACGGTCGCATTCGGAATAGGAACCGAACTGAAATTATATGTAACACTAATGGTCATACTCTCAATATACAGAATATCCAGATCTGGCGAGTATTCTGCAGAAAATATCTCTCCGGTGGTACTCTGCACGTATATCCAATTTGTATCATTATACTGGGATTCATGACCCAGTTTTCCAGCATTGAGAACTAACGTGAAATTGTCCGGCACACCAGTGAATTCTGTTCCGTTAAGCTCTCTCCAGTATGTTTCACTTATTGGATCCCATGTTAGCGGGTGTGTCGAACTCTGAAAAGTCACAGTTACCGTTGCATCAGCAATGCTTGATCCATTGACAAATCGATAAGACACTGAGAGATTCGTGCTATCCAGATATGCAATGTTGTTTGTATTAGACCAGCTCCAATTCAGCGCAAGGGTTTCGTAGATGAGATTTACCGTTATTGTCAGACTCTGATTCTCAAGAGCATATCCTTCCGCATAGACATAGAGAAGATATGTTCCATTAGTTTTTCCTGCTGTGGAAACCGTTGCCGTCCAACGACCTCCAGTCTGATCAACCAGACTGGTATTTGCCCCACCATCGAATGAGTATTCAACTGTGGCAAGAGAACCATCAAGACCACGAGGCAGAAACTCGTCATCAAAGTTTACACCTATGTCAAAGGTATTCTCTGCATATGCATTAACTACTGTGTCATCAGCCACAAGGTTTGTCGGATAATAAACAAAAACCTCTGTGACGAAATATCCTGCTTCTAGTCCGTTTGTCCAGAAAATCTCAATAAAATGAGTTCCGTTGCCTGATGTTGTTGAATCTATGTCCCACGTGAAACCTGCAATGCCTCCCGAAGCTGCAATCTCTAAAGGTTTGTAGATTCCGATTCCAGCTTGAATAACAGTCAGGTTAGTAGATCCCCCATTGATGGGTGTTCCAATACCATCTTCAATCGCAGCATCGATATCCATGTCAGTTAAGATATCAACATAGTATGTTACTGGTGAGCTGTCTGAAGAATCTGAAAGGGCGATGTCTGTGACATAATTAGGTGCTGAACAAGATAGTGTCCATGTTTCATCACCCATTACTGTACATACTACTATGTCACCAACTCTCGAATTATGACCATGGTCTGTTCCAGGAAATGTGCTGTTGTAAAGACCAACGGTTGACCAATCTGATTCGACAGTTAGGTTTAGAAACTCCGCTGTAGTTTCTGGAAATACTGGGTAGACGATTGCAGTTGTAGCATTCCAAATTACAGGGTTACCTGATATATCCACGTTCCAATTTGTTGTAACTGTAGGTGTATCTTGATACCAGATGGTGAGGTCATAATCCAGAATGATTGATTGGTTAGTATTGAACTGGATTGATGTGATGTTTGAAACTGCATTTGTGAAGGTCCATGAGAAACCGGTTTGTGGCACAGAATCTGCTAAAAGGGACAAACTCTCTGGCGATGAGAACTCTAATGCTGCTCCTGCAGTTCTATTCCAAGGCGTGTAGGTGTAGTTTAGGATGCCCTCATATGGTCTGAGGTCCCAAGAACTTGCGCCTCGCCAATATGAATTAAATGTTCCAGCACTATCTTCAGCCATCCAGTAGATTATAGGATACTGTGGAACTGGCACACCTCCTTGATAGAGAGTAGAGCCATTGATTACTGCCCAATAGACTGAATTTGCATCTAAAGCGGCATTCTCACCTGACAAAGAAGCCCAAGATAACATGAATTCAGAAGCGGTCATGTTTACTGAGCTTGTAATAGCTGCCGAAGTCTGATAGTCTGAACTAATCATGAATGAAGCGTTACCCCTAAGACTTGGATTATAGCGTTCAGTACTGTAGTAAATCGAGTAGTTATTTAGTACTCCATCAAATGGTTGATTATAGAAACCTTGAACAAGTTGTGAGTAAAATGTCCCAAGCACTTCATCAATTCGAAAGTTTATTGTTTCATCAAGCTGACCAACAACCTCCCTCTCGGGTGCTGCAATCATACTATTTACATCCACTGTGACTTGGTACACATGCCATCCTGGATTCAGATAGCTAGTTAGATCAATCTCCCCTGAGTGTGTAGCTGTATCCGCAAATGTGTTGAGGATTGCTAGCTGCTCACCAGTGATGACTCTTGACATGTACTGTGTAGCAGGAATTGGTGTTCCAGATCCTCCAGCGGACGCTAAACTCGATATTCTCTCTAATGGTCCATCCAGTTCAGGTGTTGTATTTGCATCTGGATAAGTCATATTCTCAGTAGGCGCAATGGGAAAGGTCAGCACTAACGCGACAATTACAAGTGAAATCAAAGCCTTTCTCATGTTTATACCTCGACGTCTCCAGACCTGCATCACAATATTTGCGGATAGCACGCGGCGTCTGATAATTATGTCCCATCTTTGATTATTACATCTTAGTGGGATGGACTTGGATTTTTTGTTGGTTCGTTATATCAATCTATCCTGCTTCATTACTCTCCCCTAAAACGGATTCTACGTAATCTTCCCTCTATAATTTCTTCAAATCTGGGGTCAGCTTCTAGGAGCTTCTTAACCAATGCACTTGCCTTACTTTTTGAGATATCAAGAGCCTTTGCAATCTGTGTCCGTGTCAAACCTACTGGGTATTGTTTGATTTCATCCTGAAGGATGTCCATTTCTCCTGCTGGAGCTGTTGGTGCTACAGATGGTGGAGCAATATCTTCAGTGATGGCTGGTGTTGACGCTGTTGGTTTTCCGCGCCGTCGCCTAAGGAGTATTAATCCAGCGATAGATCCACCTCCACCGCCGACGATTATCATTAGAGTAACTGGATCCTCAAACAATGAGAATATGAACGATAGGATGTCGAAGCCACCTGGTGCGACTTCCCTGTTAACAGTGTTAGAAGTTGCCGGCCATTCTCCTTCTGCCCCGTCAAATTCTGCCCAAATTGTCAAACCTGTGGCATCTGATGGGACATTGAAGTCTAGTAGAGCAAGACCATCAGCATCTGTTGCTACCTCTTCCGTGTGGACTTCGGATGCAGCCAGTTCTTTCTCAATCATAACATGAATGGTGAGTGGTAATCCATTAGCTACTCCAGACTCGTATGTTGCAGTAACCATGATCTGAATCTGCGTACCTGCCTGAACATCCTCGTCCACTTCCAGAGTGAGCTGGTATGTTATCTTAGGTGTGACTTCTAGCTGGATTTCTCCAGTTTCTGTTTCACAATCAACAGCCGTTGCTGTGAAGTTAAGAGTGTACACACCAGGTGATAGAGAGCTCAACCATATTTCTATAGAATAGAGCTCAGACGCTGGATTATAGACCAGTGTGTATTGGACACCAACAAGTTCTAGGAAAATCTCTCCCCAGTCAACAACAGTTGCGTGAGGTCCATCAAACATCTGAATATCGATAGTGATTGATTCATTTTCAAACTGCTCAATTGTATCATCAAATACTAGAATAATGGGCAGCTGCAGTATTTCGATATTCACCAATATGGTCCCGTTAATGTATCCGGGTCTAACAAAGTTGACCTGAAGTTCATAATTCCCTACATGCAAAGCATTGCTATTCACTTCAACGCTGTACGATCCATTTCCATGGTCGACGACAGAAAATGAATCTGGCCAGGTCACGTCAGGCACATAACCCGCAATTGCAACTGCATTTTTGTCATCCATCCACGTGAACATGATGCTGGTTGATTCATATGCAAATATCGAAACTACGCCTGTGGGAGTAGTGACTGTTGTTGGAATTGTTACTACTGTGACATCGAAAGATTCAGTCGCTGCCTGGTAGCCAAAAGCATCCACGTACACGTAGACTGAATGAACTCCCAGACCTAGAACATCACCACTGTTCGTATATGTCCAATGATCCGTATCCCATGTCGCAAGCCGTGTAACTCCATCCACTTCAAGTGTCAATACTGCCCCAGGAACCACGCTCGTGTTTAGAAGCTGATAATAGATGTCAAGTGTAACATCCTCGTCATAATAGATAATCGTGGCTGATTTTGCGACGGTTAGATTAGTAACCGCGGGTGATATCGATAAGAAAACAGAATCCCACCCACCGGCATATCCGGTCTTGTTCGCGGTCACAGTGACATTCCATACTCCAAGCCCAATGTCAGTGGCTCGCATACTAAAGTACCATACTTCGTCCACTGCATCGAAAGCTAAGAGATATGGTGTGCCATTTATCGTGAGTTGAACAGTAGCCCCAACTATCGGTAGATAGTCCTGTGTGTATTTCACTGAAGCATTCACTATGTCAATGTATGATGCCTCAAGACTGAGAGGTTCCCAAGTCACATCGAATGTGTTTGCTGCTTCTGTCACGTTGATGTTGGCTGTAACATCAGTCCGTAGAGCATAACCATAAAGCCAAGCACTAATTGTAGCTGTGCGTAATCCAATGCCTAGATCATCTCCTGGAATCGAAACTCTCCAGAGTCCTCCTGAATAGATCAAAGAATAGAGTCTGCCATCAATAGACACATTCACAATAGCTGTAACTGGTACATCTCCACCATAATAGGTGTAATCCACTGTCAGATTCAGCAAGTCTGTGTACTCAATTGTGAGATTTGAAGGATTCCAAATGACGGCGAGAGGATCTGTTGTGACTTCATTCACAGTTACGACTTCTAGGGTTTCTGTAAACTGGTAGCCATAGACCCATGCACGAATCTCAATATCATGGAGGCCGAGATCCAAAAACACTCCAGTGAGATTTGCTACCCAGAGATTTCCTTGAAGAGTCAATGGTAAGGTGACTGCTCCATCGATAGTAATGTTTGCTACTACTCCACTTGGAGGGACACTAGTTCCTGAACCTGCATAGTAGTAGTCAACCGTCAGGTCTGCTTGACCAAGATAGTCGATAACCGGAGGACTCCATGTGATTGTCAAATCCGTTGGTGCTTCGGTGATTGTGAATGTGATTGACAAGACTGTGGACGAGTCATATCCAAACTTGGAAAAGTTCGCCCACACATTATGAATTCCAAGATCAAATGTGTTGTTAAACTCAATCCAGTATGTACCATTTGTTCCCAGTAGCTCATACTCTGTTCCATTGATGTAGATTGACTTGGTTGTAGCTCCATCTATGAGGGTACCATAGGAATCTCTGAAGTCAACTGAGAAGATAACGTTCTCAGTCCAATCAATGGTGAACGATGACCATGATGGAGTTGCTGTTGTGCTTTCAGGTTGAATCGTGAGAATTGTACTATCCGTCTGAGCAACATACACATTTGCAGAGGCTTGAATGACCACAGCGAAGGAACCCAGACCTGGTGGGTTCTGATTGCCAGTGAACTGGACTTGATATGCTCCAGCAGTCGCGTTCCATGTAAGAACCCATGTGTCCCCTCCTATGGTCGCATTGACCGCGGCTCCGAGGATATTAGAGCCATTACTCATCTTGTAAATGACAGAGAGTGTTGTGTACTCGATGTATGAAATGTCATTACCACCAACCCACGTGACTTCCAGAGTTGTTGGGTCTTTAGAGAGGATGAGTGTGTTAGCTGCATCAACTCGATTTTCATACCCAAACTTGTCTGCTTCAATTGTCAAGCTGTGTGTACCAAGTCCTGGGGGTATATCTGAGCCATTGAATCTTAGGGAATAGGCTCTCTGAGTTGAGTTCCATTCAAGAGTCCATGTTGTAGTAGCAATTGTGACATTGACAACAGCGTCCTGAATAACAGAGCCATTACTCATCTTGTACTCAGCGTAAAGAATAGTGTAATCAAAGTAGGTGACATTGTTGAAATTGGGTGCTCCCCAGTAGATGTCCAAGGTAGTAGGTTCTTCAATAATTGTGAGAAACAGTGAGGAGTCTGTTAAGGCGTCAAAACCGAAACTTGAAGCGTTAACTATTAAGTTGTGAGTTCCAAATCCTGGCGGATTGTCACTTCCATTGAACCTTATCCTGTATGTTTCACTTCCTGGGTCCCAAATGAGATCCCAGAGAATCCCACCGATAGTCACATTGACAGTCGCTCCAGCAATTGGTACACCAGCGATTGTTGAATAATTAACAACGAGAACTGTAGATTCAATGTAAGATATCGTGTTTCCTCCTAGCAACTCACTAGATATGCTGACTTGCTCACTGTTGATAGTGAGTGTTTGAGTAATGTCGATTGCATTTTCATAGCCGAATTGTTTAGCCCTAATGGTAAGACCGTGTGAACCAAGACCGGGCCAAGCCGAAGAAGCATTGCTGAATGTTATCTCGTAGAGTTGACTGGTTGAGTTCCACACTAGGAGCCACAGGTCTATTCCTATTGTTACATTTACTGTTGCAAAGGGAATCACGGTTCCGTTGCTTGATGTGAAGTTGACAAGCAAGGTTGTATTTTCAGTGAAGGAGATTGAGTTCCCATTGGACCAGCTTGCCTGAATTTGAGTCGGTTCCTCGTTTATCACCAATATCTGGGAAACATCTGTAATCCCTACATAATTCACCTTCCATGCTCTAATAACCAGTGGATGTGAGCCAAGACCTGGTGGGTCATCGGTCCCTAACCAAGAATACTCGTAAGCTTGAGATGTACTGTTCCAAGTTGCAATCCAAGTTGCAATTCTAGTCACATTCACGGTGGCACCCAGAATAGGCGTACCATTACTCATGAGATAGGAGATTCGTATCTTTGTACCCTCAACATATGTTATGACGTAGCTGGGGTCCCACTCAAAGGAAATAGATGTATCCTCTAATCGTATTGTGAGCTCTTGCGAAGAATCAATGATTGATTCATATCCGAATTTTGATGCCTTTATTTCGACAACATGCGTGCCGTAGCCTGGAGGGTCATCCGAGCCCGCAAAATATCTCTCGTAAGCTTCGCTCACCGGGTTCCATATGAGAGTCCAAGTATTTCCATTGATGGTCGCATTCACAACAGCATCTGGAATCGAGCTGGTGTTGCTACTCTGATATCTGACTGATAATGTGGTTCCTTTTACATACGTGATGTTATCCCCATTTGACCAAGATATGACAAAACTGGTTGGTTCTTCTACGAGTGTTAGTGTTTCGAGGGTGTTAATCGCATACTGATAGCCCCAGTTGGATGCTTGGATAGTCATGGTGTGGACACCAAGACCTGGAGGACTATCAGAACCACTGAAGGTGTACTCATAAGCCTCTGAAACAGGATTCCATGAAAGTGTCCAAACATCTGTTCCTATTGTTACATTTACAGTCGCACCCGATATGGGGTCACCATTGCTTATCTCATACCTGACAGAGAGTGTGGTAACTTCTACATAGGTGATGATATTCGTTGGGCTCCAACTTGGTGTCAAGCTAGTAGGTTCTTCCCGGAGAGTAAGTGATTCAGTTCCATTGATTGTTGTTTCATAACCAACTTTCCAACCTCTAATCGAAAGACTATGAGTACCTAGACCTGGTGGACTATCATGCCCAGTGAAAGTATACTCGTAGAATTGACTTGTAGCGTTCCAAGAAAGTATCCAGTAGTCCGTCCCGATGGTGACGTCGACAAGTGCACCAGAAATAACTACACCGCTGCTTGTTGTATAGTTGACAAGAAGTATTGTCGATTGGATATAGGTTATGTTGTTTCCGTTTGACCAACTTATCTGAATCTGAGTCGGCTCCTCATTTATCTCCAGTGTCTGGGTAACATCTGTAATCCCTACATAGTTCACCTTCCATGCCTTGATGAGTAACAGATGTGATCCTAAGCCTGGTGGGTCATCGGTTCCTAACCAAGTATACTCGTATGATTGGGATGTGCTGTTCCATATAGCTACCCATGTCGTTGGTCCTCTGGTGATGTTTACAGTAGCACCTTGAACTGCAGTGCCATTGATTAGTTGAAAGAATATTCTAATCTTTGCTTGTTCAACATACGTTATAGTATCGCTTGGAGCCCACTCAAAGGAGATTTTAGTGTCTTCTAAGCGTATTGTTAGCTGTAATGATGAGTCAATGACCGATTCATATCCATACTTAGATGCCCTCAACTCAATACTATGAACTCCATAACCTGGTGGATTGTCTGAGCCGCTTAATGTAACTTCATATGACTCAGAACCAGGGTTCCAAGTCAAAATCCAAACATCTGTGCCGATTGTGATATTGACAACTGCTCCTGGGATTGCCGTTCCATTGCTCATGTCATACCTGACAGAGAGGGTGGTAGATTCAAAGTAGGTGATGTTATTGTCAGGAACCCATGAAGGAGTTGCTGTTGTTGGCTCCTCTTGCACTGTGAGTGTCTGCGTATTGTCATTCCGTTGCTCATAACCAAACAGTGTTGCCTGGACAGTCACAGGATGAGCTCCCAGCTCGTAGCCTGGATCATTTCCCCTCATTATAAGATAATAGACTTCTGATATTGTATTCCACTCGAAGGTCTTGTTGGTGGACCCAATCGCAGCCGTGACATATGCTCCTACCACCGCAGAACCATTACTCATTGTAAAGTTTGCATACAATACCGTTTGACCAACGTATGTTATGGTGTCCGAAAGCCACCACTGGAGTTGCAATGTTGTTGGTTCAATATCTATAGTCAGAGTTTCTGTGTTATTACTCTGACTGATGAATCCCGTCTTGGACGCATCTATCGTGAGAGGGTGTATTCCAATTCTTGGAGGGTCATCATCTCCTCTGAATGTCACCTCATATGCTTCACTCACTGGATTCCAAGTGAAGTTCCAAACATCTATACCAATTGTCACTGTGACTGTCGCACCAGTTATTGGTGTTGTATCACTCATCCTATATGAAACAGAAAGCGTCGTCTGTGTCACATAAGTGATGGAAGATCCATTCGACCAATTGATACTCATTGTTGTTGGTTCTTCTGAGATTGTGAGATCTTCAGTCGAATCTGACCGACTCACAAAACCAAACAGGTCCGCTTCAACAGTGAGACTGTGAGTTCCAAATCCTGGAGGGTCGTCTGTGCCGAAGAACGTCACTCTGTATGTCTGTGACCCTTCATGCCAATTAAGTAACCACATGTCCAATCCAATCGTTACGTTAACGAGAGCGCCGCGGACTGCAGATCCATTACTCATAGTGTAAGAAGCGGATAGAGTTGTCTGCTCAATGAATGTGATGCTATTTCCATCTGACCATGAGAGAACCAGTGTCGTAGGATCTTCACTTATGACAAGGTTCTTGGAATTGTCAGACTTTGATTCATAACCGAATAGGTCTGCCTGAACTGAGAGGCTATGAGTCCCAATACCCGGAGGATCATCAATTCCTTTGAATAGCACACGATATGTCTGAGTGGGTGCATACCAGTTGAGAGTCCACACATCAGAAACAATGGTAACATTGACTGTGGCTCCAAGAACAGGTGAGCCATCACTCATTGTATAATTGGCTATCAGATATGTTTCCTCAATGTATGTGATAGTGAAATCAAATGAGAATGTAAGAACGAGCGTTGTTGGTTCTTCCTCGATGGTCAGTGTCTGAGATGAGTCCGTTCTATCCACAAACCCGAATATCTCTGCTTGAACTGTTAGACTATGTACTCCAAATCCTGGAGGGTCGTCTGTACCCAAGAATGTGACCCTGTATGTCTGGGAACCTTCGTGCCATAGAAGTTGCCAAGTTGTATCTCCCGTTGTCACATTCACCACTGCACTACGAATGGCAGAGCCATTACTCATTGTGTAAGAGACTGATAGAGTTGTCTGTTCTATGAATGTGATACTGTTTCCATCCGACCAGGAGAGAATGAGGGTTGTTGGATCTTCTTGAAGGATGAGAGTCTTGGTGTTGTCAATCTTTGATTCGAAACCATGTAGGTCTGCTTGGACTGAAACAGGAAATGTACCGAAACCTGGTGGGTTGTCTGATCCATTAATCAGTAAACGATATGTCTGAGAAGGTGCGTGCCAAGTGAGATCAAATACATTGGAATTGATTGTGACATTGATAGTGGCTCCAACCACAGGCGAGCCCTCGCTCATTGAATAATTAGCTATCAGATATGTTTCCTCAATAAACGTGATATCAAAATCCGGATTCCAAGTGAGGACGAGAGTTGTTGGCTCCTCACTGATAGTGAGCATGAGAGAAGAGTTCGATTTGTACACATACCCAAACTTTCCAGCTTCAACAGCAATACTATGCACACCAAGTCCAGGTGATACGGCATCGCCATCAAAGACATATCCGTATGTTTCAGTGACCCCATTCCAAGTCATTGTCCAGGTATCCGAACCAATTGTGACATTGACAAGAGCACTGAGAACTGGTGACCCATCGCTCATAGTATAGTTAGCAATGAGCGTAGTTGATTCAACATAGGTGATGTCAAAGCTATTAGACCACTGGATGTCGAGTGTGGTGGGTTCTTCCTGAATTGTAAGTGTCTGAGTTGTATCTACTTGTGCCTTGTGACCGTCTTTCCAGGCTTCAATAGTCAGACTATGAATCCCATAACCGGGTGGAACATCTGACCCGTCAAAAGTCACCTTGTAAGTTTCACTAACTCCATCCCAAGTAAGAGTCCATGTGGTTGTATCTATTGTGACATTAACCGTGGCATCGGTTATTGGAGTTCCTCCTACACGTTTATACGCCACAGAGAGCTCAGTAGATTCGGTGTAGGTTATGTCGTTCGTATTTGACCATAGAATGGTCATTGCTTCAGTATCATGAATAAGGTTCACTGTGGTTTGTAGGCTTCTATTCTGAAGCGCATACCCTTCTGCATAGATGTTAACAATGTAGAACCCTGGTGCTTTTCCAATCGTTGAGATTGACGCGGTCCAAGTACCATTGTTGTGATCAAATAGGCTCGTATTTGCACCGCCATCAAACGAGTACACAACAGCAGCATGAACACCATCAAGACCCTGCGGTGTGAATGTGTCCTCAAAGTACACTTTCACATCGAATGAGTCCTCAGTGTATGCATCAACAGTAGGTGTAGAGGTGGTGAAGGATGTGGGGTAGAAGATTGTGATTATTCTAGTCATATATCCTGCATCTGTACCATTAGCCCAAGACACCTCTAGAGTGAATGCACCGTTATCTGAGGTGGTCGAATCAATATTCCAAAGATAATTCACAGCTCCATTCGACACACTCTTGTTTGAAGGAGTCCAAACTGCTGAACCACTTTTTACAATAGTGAGGTTGGCTTGCCCTGTTGTGACAGAGTCTGTGTCCTGCTCTTGTAGGGTTAAATTCACATCAATATCCACAAGGATTGAGGAGAGGTTGGTGATAGGGCCATCATCTGATGAATCATAAGTGGCGACATTCACTAGGTGATTGAAGGACGTTGCGGTAAGATTCCAAACTCCACTAGTCATGCTGGAACAAGTTACAATATTCCCACTGCGTGTATAGTCAGAGTGATTTGTTGAGGGAGCTGAAGCTTCATAGAGGCCTTCTATATCCCAACTATTTGCAACTGATAAGTTCAAGAATCTGTAGACCTGTCCAGTCACACTTGGATAGGTTACTCCTAGCATTGTGTCCCAACTTACAGCACCACCAGATGAGGCAATATCCCATGACGAACTCGCAAATGATGTCCTGACATATGAGAAAGTAATGTCATACGTCAGATGTACGGATTGATTGGTGTCAAATGATATGCTTGTGATGTTCTTTGTTGCTGATGAAAAGTCAAAACTCAATGATGTGATAGAGGAGGAATTGCCTTTCAAATCAAGTTGCTGAGGTGTGGAATAAGAGAGTGGTCCTCCTGAAGTCTGATTCCACGGATAGTAGGTATAGTTCATCATTGCTTCCAGAATCTTCAGGTCCCAGACTGTAGCACCACGTTGATATGACACAAATGAACCAGCATCATTTTCAGCACCCCAATAAATGATTGGATATCTAGGGACAGGAGAACCTTCTTTCTGGAGTTCCGAACCATCAATCACTGCCCAATAGACAGTATCTGATGAGAGTGTGGTATTTTCACCATCAACAGTCACCCATGAAAACATAGAATCTGAACCAGTCATGTTCATTGGCGTTGTTATGTTTGTTGCGGAGTCTAAATCACTGCTACTACCTGTTCGAATCACAAATGATGCATTTCCCCTAAGTGGTGGATCATAATAACTAGTAGAATAGTATATTGAATAATTGACTAGAGCACCATCATGAGGCTGTTCATAGAATCCCTGAGCAAGCTGAGAATAGAATGTTCCAAGAACTTCAGAAACCTGAAAATTGAAGTTCTCATATGTCACGCCAACGACTTCTTTCTCTGGAGCAGCCATCATGGTGCCAATGTCTATTTGCACATTGTATAGTCTCCAGCCAGACACTTGGTAGTCAGAAAGACTGAGTTCCTCTGAATGATTTGTTGTGTTAGCATAGGTGTTTAGAATATCCAACTGCTGGGATGTTAATGTCCGTGTGAAGAATTGAGTCGCACCTCGAGTATCCCCTCCTCCAGAAGCAGCTGCCACATTGTGATTCTCTCCAGGATTGAAACCTAGCTCAGTGGTTGTTGTTTGTACAGGCCCACTCACCTCAGCGGCGATTGACAGGATAAGTACCAATGTGGTCAGTAAGACAACAACTCGCTTCATGCGAACACACTCCGCAACAGACGGCGGATAACCTAACAGGTTCATTCGGCTATCCTAAACTTATTTCCTCTTATTTGAAAAAGAGAGCTACTATGTATCCTTCTCGAAAAACTGTCGGGCTGGTCACAATTACGTGTAGTATGAAGGGCCCGTGTCAGTAGTCTCTTCGGGTTTGGGACCATGCTGTCCAGTGACGTCGTTTAACAGGGCAATTACCATGTCGATAGCCCCATGCAGTTTCCGCATGGTTCTCCACAGAAGATCCTCAGTGAATGCATCGTCATATATACGGTCTGAGATCACAAAACCTGGGCCTGGAGGTTGTGGTCCTGGTTGACCCGGCCGCGGTTGAATAAAGCCCATGGTGAGTCCTTCTTGGAAACTGAACTTCATTGCATCCATCTGAAATCCACGCATCTTCTCAACAGAAAGGAGCTTCTGATGTTGTGGTGAGATCATGACTTGGGACTCAATCTGAAGGTACCTCTGGTCATTCGGTCTAATCACTGAGAAAAAGAACCGATGGAATTTCACCTTGAAGATAAACTCTGCTCGTGGGTTCTTGATTGTTTCAACCTTGGTCCCTTCACGTGAGAACCAGTCGCGAACTGCTTTCTTTATGAGTCCTGTTTGGTCCACCTAGTGTTCCTCCAACTGATGTACACAGATTGCCCCTTCACTTAACGCTTGTGTTCTTGAGCTCACTCCTCGAATCTTCGAATGTTGTCATAGCCCGAAGGTGCAATGTCTTCGTAACATGTTATCTGAGACCTTACTGTATTAATCATCTCAGTGTCCCCTCCTACAGTGATGAGCCTAGGTGCTGAATTTCGCCTAACAAGAACGACTCCCCAAGGGTCAACCATTTGGCTGTGACCAAAGTAGGTCTTGCCATCAAATCCAAAACCAATTCTGTTTGTTGCGGCCGCGTAGAGTTGGTTCTCTATGGCTCTTGCCCTCAATAAGGTGTTCCAATGTTCATTCCTTGGATCTGGAAAGGCGGCTGGAACAAGCACAAGCTCTGCTCCCTCTAGAGCCAACTTTCTGGTCACCTCTGGGAATCTGAGGTCATAACATATCTGGACACCCACTTTGATTCCAGAACAATCGAAAAGAGCCAGAGTGTCGCCTCCTTTGAAGACATCCCTTTCCTCCTGAAATGGGTGAATCTTCCTATAAGTTCCTGAAACCTTACCGTCTGGTTTGGCTAGAACCAAAGTATTGTAGAACTTATCACCTCCTTTTTCTATCCCGGTCCCAATCACGAATGCTTCATACTCTTTTGCCACTGAACACAGGAACTCAGTTGTGGGACCAGGAACCCCTGGACCCTCTTTTTGATAATCATCATGACGAAACCCAATAGCGAAAAGTTCTGGAAACTGAATGAACCGGACTCCCTTTCCAGGTCTATATGATTCCAGTCCCTGCCGTGCATTCTCGAAGTTGTGTTCTCTATCACCTTCCACACAAGACATCTGAACCAGAGTCATTGAAAACTCCATAATCTTCATCTCAATCATGTTTGAGGGGCAAGACCAGTTTAGCTACCCGCAAGATAAGGCAACCGACTCAAGAATGAACATGTATCATAACGCTTAATTGTCTCTCCGCCGGACGAGCTCACGTCGGCTCGCACAGGATGTGTTTCCTTTGGTGAACGAGGTTAATACTGAGCCAAAAGGCAAGAAGGACATGCCAAAGACTTCTTACTCCAAACCCTCTATTGGGGCGACTGGTAAGACTGGAGACTGGCGTACCTTTGATCCCGTGGTCAACTATGATGAGTGTAACAAGTGCCGCACTTGTTGGCTGCATTGCCCGGAGGCTGTAATCAGCATTGGTGAGGATGACTATCCCGTTTGGGATTTTGATTATTGTAAGGGCTGTGGTATTTGCGCTGAGGTATGCCCCAAGAAGTGCATTGAGATGGTGCTGACCACAGAAAGACGAGAGGAGGCGAAGGCATGAAGACTGAAATCATGAGTGCAAACTATGCCGCGGCTCGTGCAGTTGTTTCTGCACGTATCGAAGTCGTCGCGGCTTATCCAATCACCCCGGCAACCACTGTCCCAGAACAGATTGCTCTTTTGAACGAGCAGGGCATCTTCAAGGGTGAATTCATCCGGGTTGAGTCAGAACACTCTGCAATGTTTGCGTGCATCGGAGCGAGCTCCACAGGAGCTAGGGCATTTACTGCTACATCTTCGAATGGTTTACTTCTGATGGATGAGGCTCTACATTGGGCTGCTGCAGCTCGACTCCCTATTGTGTTGAATAACGTCAATCGGTCAGTATCACCAAGTTGGAACATACACGTCACACATGATGATGCTTATTCAAAACGTGACACAGGCTGGATTCAGTTCTATGCGGCAAGCGTTGATGAGTTGTATCACACAATCATCCAGTCATTCAAACTTGCAGAGGACGAACGAGTCCTGATGCCAGTGATGGTCAACTCTGATGGGTTCGTACTGAGCCATACTGTTGCACCCTATGATTATCTTGAACCCGAAGAGGTTGACAAATTTTTGAAACCCTACACCCCTCCACACTGGGTAATGGATCCTGAAAACCCCGTGAGTCATGGTAACATTGTGTTTCCTGAACACTATGGTGAGTTCAGAAACATGATGCACGAGGCTACCAAGAACGCTCTTCCTGTGTACGCAGAGGTGGAGAAGGAGTATAAGAAACTCTTTGGGAAGTACTTTGGTGGTCCAGTGGACTGCTACAAGTGTGATGATGCTGAAGTTGTGTTTACATCTCAAGGCTCCATGGGTGCAGAGGCTAAAGATGCAATCGATGAGCTCCGTGAAGAGGGTTACAAAGTTGGTAATGCTCGAATCAGAATGTATCGCCCCTTCCCAGTTGATGTTGTACGAGACCTTGGAAGCCGTGTGAAGGCATTTGCAAGTTTTGACAGAGGGGTCTCTTATGGGTTCGGTGGTCCTGTTGCAAATGACATACGTTCAACAATGTATCACACTAAATATCGACCCATGATCAAGAGCTATATTGGAGGTCTTGGTGGTCGGGATATGACTGTGCCTGACATCAAAGCTGTGATTTTGGACACATTCAATGCTGTTGAGAGTGGGGAACTGGGTCCTGAAGAAACTTGGAATGACCTGAAGGAGTGAGTGAAATGGTAGCAACAAAAGAAATGCCACTCAAGGAATATGTGTTGAAGGGAAACGCCGCATGTGCTGGTTGTCAGGACATGGTCGCGCTCAGACATGCGCACAAGGCACTCGAGGGTGACGTTATACAGGTTGTCCCGGCTTGCTGTACAAGCGTCGTTCAGTCACTCTGGCCAAAGAGTGGTCTCGGTATCCCAGTTCTCAACACTGCATTCATGGCTTCAGCTGCAACCGCTTCTGGCGTGAAGGCAGCTCTCAAGGCTAAGGGCAATGACCATACTATAGTAATGGTTTGGGCAGGTGATGGTGGAACCTTTGATATTGGTATCCAAGCCCTGAGTGGAGCATTTGAGCGAAGAACCGATTTTCTGTATATCTGTTACAACAACCAAGTCTATAGTAATACCGGGACTCAACGTTCTGGAGCCACCCCACTCCACGCTCAGACGACAACCACATGGTTTGGGAAGACTGAGCCAGAGAAGATGCTTGACTTTATCGTAGCCGCTCATGAGCCAGTGTATCAGTTTACAGCAAACACATCCTATCCACGGGATCTCTTTGACAAGTTCAAGAAGGCTCGTGAGTTCGAAGGTCCCAAGTTCGGACACATCTTTCTCCCTTGTCCACAAGCATGGAACTATCCAGTGGAGAAGGGGGTAGAGATTGGGAAGTTGGCCGTTGAAACTGGATACTGGATTCAGTGGGAGCGTGTCGGTGATGAGTTCACATTGGGTCGACACAGCAAGAGATTCCAAGACCCTGAGAAGAGAAAGCCTATCGACGAATTCCTGAAGATGCAGGGTCGGTTCTCACATCTCTACAAACCAAAGCGAGAAGACAAGAAGATAAAGGAGATTGAGGACTTTATCCAGCACAGATGGGACATGCTCATGCGGACATTTACGTAGCTAGTCCATTATATGTGATTCTTGATACATCACCCAACTTACGACGACGATAAGGGCGACTATTGCAACGGAGGGTATCACAAACCAAGGTATAGACCCCTCCTCCTTCTCCGCCACAAAGGGGTTTGTGCCATCTAGGTACTCGTCTAGGTTGTTCTTCCCGTCCTCATCTGGATCCTGACGCGCATCATTCACTAGTGGATTCAACCCATTTGCCACCTCCCATGCATCTGGGATTTGATCAAAGTCCGTGTCAGCATTCCACGGATTGAGTCCCAAGCTACACTCTTCTGCATTTGAGAGAGTGTCGCCATCTGCATCAGCTGGTCCATCAGTTGGGTCTCTTGGATCAAATCCATGTTCCATTTCGTAGTTGTCTGGCATAGTGTCAGAATCCGAATCTGGATTGTTCAAGTCTGTATCATAGATGATCTCAAGGGCATCACTTATTGTATCCGAATCTGAATCTTGATTGAAGAGTTCTGTATCAATCCAATACTCGTATTGATCCAACACATCATTTCCATCAATATCGCTCCCGTGAGAATATTGCAGATTAAATCCAACTACACCAAACCCGGTGTTTTCGATGACCAACGAATAGATTCCTTTCTGAGTGACTGGTTGTGAAAAGACATCTTTGAGTTCCCATGCTGAAGAGTAATTATAGTCGTTCGATGCGACGATATCGAGGTTTGGACTAAGAAGTGTGAATGATGCAGTTCCACCAAACCAGCGTGAAGTAACGTTAATGGTCGTTGGGATGGTGATGGGGATATAGTACGTTTTGTTTCCATGATATCTAATATTGAAATTAAAATTGTGATGAACAGGCAATCCGTACTCACGGGACATCGTGTAAGCGATGCTCGCACCGATGGCTCCTGCTATTTCTGCTCCTAATTGATAATCATAGACAGGGTTCTCCCATCTGTCATCAGGAGTCAAGTATGCGTAATCATAATCAAACCCGGATTCGAAGGGGACTATAAGATTCATGTACCCCCTCTCGATGAAGATATTGTGATCATACATACTTGAACCATATTGCGGGAGGTCGGAGCTCGGAATCGGACTGATCATGTTCTGACCATAGTTCTTGCTCATTACTCTTCCAAGTTCAGCCCAATACTGGCTCCTGTGATAATTGGATTGTCCAAAATCCAAGTATGTCATGAGGACTCTTTCATCCCGGAGTGCACTTGGGTCCTGAACAAGTAATGCTTCAACACAATACATCGCCATAATGTCAATCTCATTTGCAGAGAAATATATGGATACTTCAGCACTACCAAAAGGACCATACTGTGCATAACGTGCATTGAGTGCAATGAAATAGATATCTAAGGGCCAATCATATGCCGAAAGGGGCTCGATGAGTTCAAGAACGGTTGCAATACCTGAACCCCCCTCATTCGCTCCTTTTGAACTAGACCACGAATCATAATGCCCGACAACTATAATGGCTGGATTGTTTGCTGGTAGATAGCCTGGAAGCTTACCAATGACATTTAGATGATTTCCCACAACTTCGGTTTCTATTCGTCCATTAGAAAGCCTATGCATGTTTTGTATCAGATAGTTACGTGCCTCCATGTTTTCCCCTGTCAGGGCCAATGTGTAATCTCGTGCGTATCTAGAGCCATTGTCAGAAAACTCTCGCACAAAATCCTGAAAACCACTGGACGAAACCGATGAGTATATCTCGAGAGCCAAGTTCTCACCATAGACGCGTGGGAGATTTGATGGTTCTTCAAGTTCCTGTGCCGGAGAACTAGCACTACCGTGAAATGTTTGATCAATTGTTTTCAAAGGTGTGAAAAGTAAGGTCATCAACAGAACAATGAGCAGACTATTTCTCATGGTGATTTCACAGAGATTCTCTCCTCTATGAAGGTTGCCTTACATGTAAGAGTGTTGGCTTGGGAAGATGCCAACTAACTCGAACTCTGGAGGATTAAGTAAGTGAGTCCTCCTGCATATGCTGAAACGATTCTTTTGAAACGATACTTTTCATCTAATCTACTCATATCCCCAGTGGAGATGTCTGAACGCGCAGACTCTTCCGCAATGAATCTTGAAACCCATGGGAGATCCATGAGTGTATCTCCAACATCAAGAAGTTGCAATATTCGATATGCAGTTTCAAAACAGAGCGCGTGGGCGAATCGCTCTGATTCCTCACCTAGTGATTTCCTGTTACTTTTTACAACCTCAGTTATTGCATCGAAAACTTCGTTGATTTGGTCAATGATCTCGTCTGATCCCATTTCTTCCAGCGATTGTTCTGAAACTCGCTGTTTCAATGATGATAGAATGATTCTGAAACGTCGTTCAGGAGATATACGCGGCTTCTCTCCAACCTTAGCTTTCTGCTTGTAGGCGTTCAACTCATCAAACAATGCAGCTCCACGGTCGTACTCGTTCAATAACTTCTCCGCAATCTCTATGTTTTCTCCTGTGAGTAATTTTGTGAAATGATCAATTTCGATGTTCTTAGCATTACCATGACGGATTCGGTGTATCTCGGAGTAATGATCAGTAAGTTCACTCAATAAGAATGAGATGAACTCTCGCTGACCCCAGGGGACAATTTCACCTGCGACTTCGGATAAGTATATTGAACTTGTTGTCATTTTTGAAGCATAATGTTTCAGTACATCCAGTGTTTTGAACAACCTGTTACATATCTCAGGGTTTCCAATTAGTGGCCAGTCAAAGGGTCGTTGAATCGCGCCTCCAGAGATTTGATTGTTCAACATTGATTTGGCTTGCATTGATACTATGTACGCCGCGGTTTCTTCAACAAGCTGTTCATCATTTAACGGAAATATTTGGTCAATGTCAAAAGGGTACTTTGTTGATCGCATAATCACCATAGCAATGAGTGCTTTGAGTCTCTTAGCTCTCATCGCTTCATCTATCTTATATCCTCTACCGATTGGATTGGGTTCGAACACGATATCATGAATACCTCGGGACTCCATTGCATCAGACATGTGATCAACAAGTGAATCTCGTGACTCATCCGATCCTATCAAACTATCAAGGAATCGCATGATTCCATCAATAGGATAATCCTCTGGCAATATAGCTGGACTGATGATGAGTTTTGGAATTGCCATTAACCATAGTAGGGCAATTGCTTCATTTCTTGCTGCTCCGATAATCTGTTGACCTGATTGGAACTCATCCTCGTCCAATGTGAAACCTACCCAGCTTGGAGCATTCATAAGAAACTGAAGAGTTTCATCATCCTGAAACGTCTTAGAGAGCAAATACTTCTTGACTGTTCGATACATTTCTAGAGGGTCTGAGGATGTGATAGAGAACTTAGCCAATCCGAGTTCTTCTCTCAACTCAAGCGTGTCCTTCCTGCACCACCCTTCGATTGCTCTGTAGAGCCAAGTCTGATGAAGGCTATCAACAATTGTTCTTGTCATAACCTTCACTTCAGGGCTCATCACACTTCCTCCTCAAATAGGTGCTTCAGGACCTCCTGACGTGCAACGCTCCCTTCCAGTTCAAATCTAATGTATAGGAGCATATCAAGAACAGCTCGTTCAACATCAATTTCCACACCAGAGTCAACCATCTTTGAAAAGGAAAGGTTCCCTAGAGCTTTTTCTAACTCAATATCCTTTGGAATCCGAAGGCTTGTTCCAGTGTAAAAATCAATATCAGAATCTAGACCTCTATACTTCACATCAAACACAGTGCCATGAGGATGTTCTCTATTTCTAACATAGATTCTCATCCGAGGCTTAAGCCCATAGAACTCAATGTCATCAAGTAGTTTGGTGAGTCTGTCCTGCAGGAAAGAGCTTGATACGTAAGCATTCTTTAATTCACTCAAAGGAATCTTTTCGGCGAGATGAGCCGCAATCTGGATTTCCCTTTTGTAGCTGAATGTTTCATCGTTGATACCAGAGTCTTTGAGAAATGATTCAACTGCGAAACTACCTAACGTGTCAACTGTTATCTCAATAGGTTTCATTTGACCTGATTCGTCGAATACAATTCCTTCGCTAACACCAAAGGTTCTGACATCTTCTGGTCTGAAACTGGGTAGCATAACCCCTGATATGCTCTTGTGAGTTACTTCAATTAACACGGCATCAACAGATGTCTGTTGAGATGAACAATAAAACAGCCCAGGGAGGAAGGCATAGAGGTTTCCGGGTTCATTCACTTCCTCTTCACCATTGACAAGAGGCATCGAGTACCCTACACCTTGGAAATAACCGAGGTCGGAGACTCCTATCAACCATTCGTCTTCAGGAAGAACACTCTCCTGAATCTCAACAAGTCGTAGTGACCTCTTGCTCGGGATATACACTAATTTCTCACCGGTCCCGATATTTGCGGTTGTTACATGGAATTTGAATCTTTGGCATCAGTCCTATTCAGATTTCAATTAGTTTCTTCTTCGAATCGCTGTGAACATACCCACTACTAATATTGCGATAGATCCAACTATGAGTCCAGGTATTACAAGTCGCTCTGGTCTAAACTCTGCATACTGCGGATCCGTACCCTCCTCATACTCTTTGACATTCGTCACAGCATCATCGTCTGGGTCCTCTAAGGAATCGTCGACAGTAGGATTAAGACCATTCTGAATCTCCCATAGATCTGGCATCGTATCCGAGTCTGAATCTGGAACATTCGGATTGCAGTTGTATTCATATTCAACTAGATTTAGGACACCATCACCATCTTGGTCAATATATGCATCTGAGGAATTCAATGGATCTAGTCCATGTTCCAATTCCCATGGATCTGGAAGAGAATCAGAATCTGTATCCTTTGAGTTGCGATTTGTGCCTATGATCATTTCCTGAGCGTCGCTTATCGTGTCTTGATCTGAATCCATAGAGAAATATTCTTGGTCAAACCAGAACTCTTCGCTGTCTAGAATGACATTGCCATCGATATCGGTGTCGTAGGTTATTGTAATCTCATGCCCCACAGATGTGCCACCATAGTTTGCAATATTCAGCCTGTAGAGCCCCATTGAACTGACGCTCTGACTAATGATTTGAGTATATTCCCACGGCGAAGCATCTTCATCCACCATTTGCACAAGCACTTGGTCGTTATTGTCATAGAGTGTAATGGTTGTACCACCACCAAACCATCTTGCTGTCACATTGATTGATGTCGATGTACTTATTGCAAATACGATGTCTCTCTCATTACTTGTTATTAGTGTGAATTTTGTATCTTGTGTGGTCGGCTCTCCGTAGACTCTCGACATCGTAAATGCCATGGCTCCTCCGATTGCTCTAACTGCTTCGGTAGCTACATTATAGTCATAGAGTGGATTGTTCCACACATCCGCGGGTGTATGATACGCAGTGTCAAATGCAAAACCACTCTCATGTGCAAAGAGTGCAGTATAACCTCTCTGCCAAAACGGGTAGTGATCAGAACGCTCCCAGCCTGAAAAATCAAAGGACACGACTGGTCGAATCATATGTTGACCAAAGTTCTGACTCATCGCTCTGGTAAGTTCTGCCCAGTATCTCCCTTCGTGATAGAGTCCGCCTGGATACGCCATCAGAACCTGCTCTCCAGGACCAGCAAATGGATTTGGGACAAGAAGCATGTCCACGTTATAGTATGCAAGAAGCTCGACACCTCTGTTTCTCATAATCTGAGCTACTTCCTGACTGCCAAATATCCCAATCTCTTCAGCATTCCAACATCCAAAGTATATGTCTAATGGCCAGTCGTAAAATGACATCACTCTGGCAAGTTCCAAAGCTGCAGCTACACCTGTAGCATCATCATTTGCTCCTGGTGCGGATGAAACTGAGTCGTAATGGCCCCCAATCATGAGAGCTGGGGCATCCACAGGCAGATATCCAGGCAGTTTTCCTAACACAGATGCCCAATCTCCAAGCACCTCTACTTCGATCCTGCCATTGGAAACTTCCTGCATCTCGTTCACAATCCAGTTCCGTGCAGCGATATTGCTCTGACCTAGATTGGATGGAGTTCCAACTGGTCGTGATCCATTCTGAGTGAGTTCTATGATGAAGTTACGATATGAGTTCTCTGACACTGTTTTGAATACTTGCTGTGAAATATCAGTGCCTTCAGAGTTTAAATCTACAGTTGGAACAAACACGGTTTTCGCATAGTCACTCTTACTAACGAATTCACTATGAACTGGACTAGCGAGTATGAACATACAAATGAAGAAAATTGTAAGACCTCGTTTCATAGGCTGTCCTCGTCTAGTTCCAAGGGTCTTTTCGTCTACGAATATAAACAAATGCACCGATTACAGCAATCAGCACCATTGGCGTAAAAACCAGTTCCGTTTGAATATCTAATGGCTAAGGTT
>WOR8_10001459_pt1 | contig 23959 bp, 29 predicted proteins | sample DeeMarSeWOR38_10_FD_19890 | JGI IMG/M metagenome (IMG submission 19890) | reverse complement strand
TCCTTTAGCCATTTCTACATCACCATCCTTTTTTAATTTTTATAAGACTAACAGCGATAATCTCTTTAAAAAGATTTCGGATATTTAGTCTTATTATTTTTTCTTCTTTTTATTTTTTTTAGATTTTTTCTCCTTTTTTTTATGCTTTTTAGATTTTTTTTCTTTCTTCTTCTTTTTATTAAATAACCTATTTTTAAGACCTGAAAATCTACTTACTTTTACCTTTTCAGCTTCCAAAGCCTTTGCAAGTTGCATAGATGCTTTATCAATACCAATTGATCCCCATTTCTCAGTTGAGCCAGGATCTAATGTTTGTTTCAGGCTTAATACTTCATTAATATTGTCCTTAACCCTTATTACATTACTTGGAATTTTAGAAACAGATTTGCTAAGTAATATGTCACTTGGACGTTCTTCTATATCAAATTGCAATTCATTAATTGCACTTGCAACAACTCTGTTTGTTGCTTCCTCAATATCTCTCTGGATTTCTTCATCTGTATATAATTTGGATGGTTGTTTTTCTTCTTTTGTTGTTACATATTCAGGTTTATTACCTATTATCCAGACAATAACACTTGCAAATGCATTTCCTAAAAGTAGTAGAAATGCAATAATATAAAGACCAAAGATATAACCAACTAACGGATAATAAAAATTATCAAAGTAATTCATATAAAAAAGAAATATAGCAAATGCCCCTAAAATGACACTTGTAGTAATTATTGCATAACCCTTCCTCATTTGTTTTATCATCAGATTTATACCAATTAATATGAGAATTAGACCTGTAGCTATTGAGAGAATTGTGTAAAAGATTTTCCATGGTTCAGACCCATAATGTATTTGAAAATAAACAACTAGTAATGATCCTAGAACAACCAGTATGATACCTATTAAAAACACAATAGAGCCTAAATAATATACTGAAGTTCCTCTACTAGATAACCTAGTAGAATTAACATCCTCCTCTGGAGCATAATCGTTCTGCATCAAACCATCCATTTACTGAATGCTATTTCTGATATAAAAGCATTTGTAGGCAAACATATAAATTAACATATTTGTAGTAATATCTTTTATTAAAAATTAGTAATTATAATTACTGTAAAATTTAGGTTTTGCTTTATTATAATTAGAATTTTGATAATAAGTTTAAAATATGAGGTTTTATTTTGTTACAAATAATTTGGAATTAAATCATGAGACCTACATACAAACCTCCATTAAAAAGAAAATATTTCCATAAAAAACGCAAACTCGATAAAAAAGATATGGCCGCTCTAAAAAAAAGGATAGAACAAATCAACCAAAAAAAAATTTTAAAGGAACTACGAAAAAAGAAAGATATATAGATTTATCAATAATAACCTTTTAAAAACAAATTCAACTTTTTTGTTGTTTTATATTGTCAATTTCCTTGAAATATTTTCGACAATCCCTTTTGATTAACGCCATTTGTTGTTGAGGGATTTTATAAGAATTTTGAGCATATTCTAAAGCAAAAATCATTCCGTGAATAAAAGCACCTAAATTATAGTTTTTTTCTTTACCTAGACCAATTATTTCATCTGCTATCTTTATTGCATCTCCTATAGTGTAAGACGAAGATTTCACATTTTTATTATTTTTCATTTTATGAGCCATAGCGTCCTATATAATTTAACACTATTTATTTGTTTTTAAGATTGATATTTTTAAAAAAAGAAGGAGGCTGGCCTCAATAGGAGGGGATGGGATGCACTTTAATAAAACTACCAGCCTAATTCCTTCTGCTCCCGAATATAATTCTTTATTTTAAATATCTTTTTTGTAGATGAATATTCAAGCACATATGTAGATAAGTTTGTAACTAACTTTAGTTAAGTTTCTGCTTATAGAGTAAAACAAGTCTAAACACATCAAAATATGTGCTTGAACTAACTCTTGCTTATCCGTAGTAGTTAAGTTTATCCACTTGTTCCTTCGCTTTTGCTTCCTTAAGTTTCAGAAGTTCTAACTCTAGTTCCTTGATTCTAATATCTACATTATCGTCTCTATATTGGATTGGCATTGGTTTAGGTTTATTCTGTGGCTTAGATTCTAATGTTAAGGCATCTTGTGTCTTATTCACAATATCATCTGTCTGTGGGTCTTTATAGATGTTTAAAGCATTAGATAACTTAGAATGACCTGTTTTCTGTTTTATCTCAGCATCACTAAGACCTGCTTTATCTAAGATAGTCACTGCTGAATGTCTAAAAAGATGTGGAAAGATACGTTTCTTAATATCAAGTCTCACTGCATATCGTTTTACCATATTATAAATGCCCATACAGGTAAATCTCTGACCTGTGCCATTTAGAAATACAGAATCTTTATGGTATAACTTATTTCCATAGTTATCATAGATAAATCCATCATTATCAGATTCTTCTCGCATACCCAGATATGTCTTTATTGCATCTATTAATTCTGGTTCTACAGGTATCACTTTGTACTTCTTGCTTTTCCCTTTCTGATATCTAAATGTGATATTGTAGTATTGTTTACCATCAACTGTCTCTCTGGGTGTAAAGTCTATATCAGTTACATTGAGATTCTGAACGCTATATAGTCTCTGGGTTGTGTAATAAAATGTCTTAAAGATTGCATTATCCCTTGGATTCTCTTCTGAGGCATCAAAGAACATTTTGACCTCTTCTTTAGTTAAAACTTCTACTTTCCTATCTTGGGGTGTATCTGCTTTTAGAATATCCTCTGTTTCCTCCTTATCCACAATGTATTCATTATACAGATTATTTCCATATGTCTTCTTGATAAATTTAAGGTATCTCTTAACCCCACTAAGTTTTATTTTCTGTGTATTAGGTTCATATGCCTTTCTAAGTCTATAGGCAAAATCCTCTATATCAGATAATGTTAGTTTTTCAGGATATATCTTAATTTCCCACTGGTCTGCTATACCTACTGTTTTACATAGTAGTTGTTTGACTCCGATACAATAACCTTCTATAGTTTTCTCTGATTTATCCCTTCTGCGTAGATGGTTTGCATATTCCTTAATATATTCTTCTAAGGTTTTAGGCATAATACCACCTTTCGTCTGCTTCAGATAATGTAGTGGTTACACTCTCAGGTGCATTTCCTACATCACCATCTTTTAATCCAAATATCTGCTTATAAAGGTCCTCCAAAACCTTTTTAAATATGGATAGAGGAATTCGTCTTAGCGTATACTGATTATGAAATTCCCTAAGTTTGTTCTCTTCTCTCAGTTCTTCATAACTTGCTATAGCTATTCTTTTCAAGATATCTTCACAAAAATCTCTTACATACCTGCAAGAGTCATTACATACTACTCCATTTACATTAGATTCTAAAATTCTCTTTACCCGCCTCAAGGGTAATTGTGTATTCATATACTTCTCCAATTTTACTTAAAACATCGAGTCTAAGACTTACATAAAAATAGAAGGGAATTAATCCCTATCACTTTAACAAATAAGTTTGGTCTTTACCTATTACTTCTAAAGGTTGGTAACAGTATTCATTCAGTTTAATAGGTAATCTGATAGATGTATTCTGTATGTGTTTTAAAGCTCTGTTGTCTCTTTTAGATATGATTCTAATCCCTAGAGCCTTTTCGATTAATTCAAGGAATTCTCTGGCTTTATAGACGTTATCTCCTATCTTTATTAACGGTGGTAATTCACCTGTAGGAAGATTCAAGATAAAATCCTGTTTTAAGATGGTAATAGACTGCGATTTATTCTTTATCTTTCTTGGTCGTTTACCGTATCTCTCTATAAGTGTTTCACCCAGATATTTACCGTATCTTTTAGATGGAGTGACACCTACGTTAACAGTCCCCCCAGATGTGAGGGGTAAGTGAATTCTAACCACGTTGCCCCCTCCCATCATAGATTTTAGGTGTCCTCTGTATCACATCAGAATAAACAATATAACCCTGTTTAGATTTGATTTCTGCATAATTAGGATTACAGGTATAATCTTTAATCCATGTTCTGGGATTGATTATAGTGTATAGACAAATGAAGTCGATTGTATCACCTGCCTAATAGCATTCCGAAACGATACAATCGTTAATCTCGTGGAATCCCTGACAATTAAAGAAGTGCTGAATATCAAAGCATCCTAGACCATTGGATTCATCGAGAGCCTTGTATAAATCTGGGTGGTAAGTCTCTAAAACTTCATACCAATCATTGAAAGATGTAAATTCAGCATCCCTTAAATCTTCTATTGATGCGCTTCCGTTTAACTTCTGGAAGTAAAGAAAATGTGAGTCTCCTTTATCTTCAAGAATCTCCCAGAGTTCTTTATTCAACACATCAGATTGTGTCATATAACCGAGTTCATACAGATATTTATAAAATCCTGATAGGCTATCTGAATGGTTAATTAACTCGATATATATGTCTCCGTCTCTGTAATTAAGTTTAGTCATTAACTCGTTTATTTCATCAATATCTGATTCGTAATTACCCTGTTCTATATAGACATAAAAAGCCCAGTGTTCTTTATTCCAATCACTAACAAATAACTCGATGTATTCCCCAGATGGTTTACTATTGATGTGTTTAAAGAATCCGTTGTATTTCATCTTTAAAACACCCCATCCGCTAAGATATTGCCTCTATGTGTTGCTGTAATGTATGTCCCGTTATAAGCCATGTTAAAACAGGTTTCACCTACTTTTTTAATAGTAAAATTCGTATCAGAGTGTAATTTATTCAGATACTTACTGATTATACACCTGCTTTTCTTTATTGCCTTTCCCTTAAGATATATGTTGTCTTCATCTTTATGCAATGTGGCGTTCTCGTATTGCTCTATCTGTTTGTTTAAAGTCTTTATCTTACGTTTAAGATTTGTAAAGGCGTTTAACTGTTTCATTTCAGAATCTAAACCGTTTGTTATCTGTGGTTTATCTTTTTCCAATCTGATTATGTATTTATTGGAGTCGTAGCCTTTGCCGTTGACATACCAAAGCCAGTTATAGCGGTTGAAATATATTTCGTCTCTATAAGATACGTTTATTACCTGCTTCTGACACCCAGAAACTTTATTAAGCCTCTCATAGTTGTTAAATTGAGAGTTGAGTTTCTGAGTTTCTTTATGGAGCTTGGAAGCTCTTCTTCTCGCCGTTTTCATGTGGTTTTCACCGTGCCTAAATTATTTTCGGTGCTATATATAATCTTCGAACAGGAGGGGAGACGGGATAAGTATTGCATATATTACAAGCATCTAAAGACACAGATACAGTTAAGGCATTATAGTGTAAAAGATAGGTAAAGAATACAGATACAGGATGACTCTGAGGGGTTATACAACTCTGTTTCATCCAGATATCCTTTTTAAGATACTGAATCCTTCTTATACAAACCCTCCCTCTTCTTATGTTCCTATGTCGGCCTCTCTCTTCTCTCCTGTTGCTCTCCTTATGGTTCAAAAGCATAGATATTAACATAAATATGATATCAACTACGTCTGTTCTCGGAGAAGTAAAGACAAACACAGTTGTGTTTACACCCATCAAAACACGATATCTTGACATCCTCTCCTTATGGATAGATAGACATTACCCAGCCTTAAATTGTTTCTTCTCTCCATATACAGCTCAGTCATATATGAATTCTATATCAAAAGTCATAGGAATCTCTCCTATAGAGCATCTCGATAATCTATACGAGAAATATGAGGTCTATCGCGATATGTTTGATTCAGATTCCAACTTTAAAACCTCAGATACTAACCTTCGTCTACACTCTGGACAAAAAGCCAATGAACACTGTAATATAAACTCCCTAACTCTATCTAACTCAGATTGACTATATTCCTCTTCATATCCCCTATAGTATCTATCTAACTTGGTTTCAATAACTCGCTGACAATCCTTCAGATAACTCTTAATAGCCTTCGTATCTGCCTTGTCAAGCGACTTCAATTTATCAATGTTGAACCTTATGTTCCGAAAGATAGACTGTATAGATTCAATAATATCTGGTTTGCTCTGTAAGTTGTGTAATTGCTTTGTCTTACCCATAAAGTATCTGCTAACAACATCCTTAGATATAGACTGATTGCGAGGTAAATGAGAACTGATTTCCTCTGCTATAGCCTGATAGGATAAACCAGAATCCCTTAATCTCTCAACATCCTCTATTATACCATACTGAAGTATCTTACTAGGTCGACCTTTAATCATATCATAGAAATTATAAAATAACACAGAAAAACAGACAAATAACAGTTAAACAGTATATAACTATCTGTAGGATTATATTCTATAACCATCCGCATAATCATATAAAGAACAACATATAGAACAATGAGAACAATAACATATCATAAATGTAGGTATATATAGATAAACAGGACTTTGCAGAAATATCACCCCATAAACTCCTTAGATATACGAGTATTATAATCTTCTATATCACGGAGAGAATCAAACTCAGGCTTAATCTGACATTGATTAATCAATCTCTGAATCAACTCAGGAGTAATATTCTCTCTAACTGGGATAATATAGATATCATCTCTTTTACATCTCTCCGCTATCAAAGGGATATTCCTCTTATTCATACATATTACATGAATCATATTATTTCCTTTGTCATACCCCTTAAACTTATCCCTTATTCTCTGAGTATAAATCAAATTGTTAATATTGTGTAACTTCTTCCAATTATAAACCTCAACACCAACATTATAAGATACATTCTCAGCATCAACTAACCGAACATATATATCAAGTCCACGATTCTTCCTAACCCCAGTAGGTGTCCTCTTCTTATCCAGAACTGGATGATACTGATACTTCATATAATAACTCATAGGCTCTCTCTTAAAACTCTGATGAAGACCATTAGTTCTAAACTGCCAATTGAGATTATCTGTAACATACCACTCGCCAAGAATCCTAAGTAGATTATTCCTAGACTTATACTTCCAATAGATTCTATGATACTTACGATATACACGCTGTCTGATAATCCACTCATCAGACCCGTTAAAAAGTATACTACTGATAAACTTGTTAATCATCGATAGCTACCGCTATACAAATAACAAAAACAAAAAACAATATACATCTTCTTATTCTGAAACATTCTCTCCCTCTTTGGAACCAGAGGGCAGAGACTCCATAATATATAATTTATTAAGACTCATACGCTGATAAATCAATTCTAAATCTGATAAATCCGCTAGATGTTTCTTCAATTCTTTAATACTATCTATGTCACCTCTGACCACCAGAGCATACGACACATTAGTATTCAAAAAGTCTTTCATATATAACCTCAATTCCTTTATTAAATTCCTAAAACATTTCTCACCGTAGTATTATAACCACAATGAAGACATAAGTATTGGACATATTCATCAGAACAGGATTTAGATATTATCCTAATCTCTAATCGACTATGACATGCGGACATCTATTTTGAATCACTTCGCTTATTCCTCTTCCTATTGGTTCTGATAATGTTAACTCTATCAGTTTTACGACCCACTTGCTTTGTAGATGTTAACTCCGATGGAGTATCACTTTCTGCAATCTTAGGATTATTATGAGTTATTCTAGGGTGTCCGTGGACTACTTTCCATTTACGCTTTACTACCATATTACTTTCCTTTCTTCTGTTTATTTATTACTTCCTGACATACAAATTCTATAATACTTTTACAATTCGGGCATATAGCGATTTCCTTACCAGATTCTGTCTTATAAACAGAGAAATGGAATTCATCTGGATAAATAGGATTGTTATTATCGTCCACCTCTATCTCCGTCATAGCCTCATCAACGATACAAGTATATACACGGTATTTACTCATCCTTATACAACATCCCTGTTTTGGTCTTTACCAGACAGACACTCTCTTCTTTCTGTGGTTCTTCATCAAAGATATTATCTATGATAGATTCCTTAGTTGCTTTCTCAAGTATTCCATCATTCCCGCCCTCAATTCCATCAGCAGTCTCCCATCCAAATAATCTAATATCTGTTGGAACTATGTATCTATGTATCCTTGGATTACCCTCTCGTGTTCTAAACTCTCTCAATTTCTTTCTGTGTATTGGAACTTCATCAAAGTATCCTTCACTTTCAGCTTTTTGTAAATTATATGATAATATTGATTCATGTTCAAGATACCATATAATGTCTTTTTCCAAATCAGTTAATTCACTCGACATAAGTCACCCATTCCCCGTTAGAATCTCTCTCTGTTATGAATGTCTTATCGTCTAATCGTTTCTGTGTCTTCTTTCTAATATCTGGGTTACTAAATCCACTTTCAAATTCCCTAGATACTGAATGTATAGTCCTACCGTCTTTGATTATGTATTCATTATCTTCAGACCATAATTCCATCTTTGGTATATCATAACTAAATGACACACGGAGATTCTCATCCTTGAAGTTATCAGGTAAATTATTAACCAGTTGTTTGAATGATTCAGTATTAGCTATAGTATTTAACACTAAATCTGATTTAGAAATTCTATCTATTGTTTTCATCTTGTTATTCCTATAATTATACATTACAAAACATACATAAGTATACAGTATCGGGAAAGATATTCTCAATGGACTAAATAGGGAGGGAAGATACCAACTCCCCATCTAGTCTAACTGTGTAATATAAAGGAAAACACCGCACCAACCAAGTGTTCCTTTACAGAGACCTATAAATCTTCAATAGTAAAACTACCATCATTAAACCAGATAAGAGATGAATTACCTTTGACAATTATCTTCTTAATATCTAATTTAGCATCCGCTATTTCTTCTTGGATAGTATTAAAGTCTATAGATACATTATATAGATATTCTGGACTTACTCTTAATAACTCTGAAGCCCTCTCTAAAATATCTATATCTTCTAGCGATAATCCGTTCATAAACCGTCTATAATTCATTTATCCCTTCCTCCTAATAGTGTAATATTGTGGGAACATTTAATCATAATATCGTATATCCACCTTCTCACGTTTCAAATTACCATCACTATCAACATAGTCAAACATCCAGTTTTTGCTATCATCCTCTAATGACCTTGAACTTGACTTAAATAAATAGACATCCTGAATAACTCTTATCTGCAATTGTAATTCTCTCACATCATCCCACTGATGTTCTTTCTTCGCATCTAATAACTTCTTTCTTCTAACAGACACTAAAATAGGTAATTCGTCTAATTCTAACGTCATACAGACATTCCAGAGTGCTAGTGATTCTTTGCTATGCTTTGCAGATATTGACTGCCATTTACCATCTTCAAACTTAATCCTCCCTTCAAACTCAGGATATTGCTTTGTTATATCTTTGTCACGTTGACGGGATAGATTCTTTCTATCTTTTATTGCTTCCTTACTACATTCTTCACAATATAAGGGATATCGACCTCTACCTGAATATTCGATTTTGATACCACACTTCTTACAATAAAACTTCTTATCTTGCATCTCATTAGTTTCATATTAAACACATCAAAACATACAGAACTAATACCATTGGTATACCCTAGTTGATAATCCTATGTATATATGCTATTCACTGCAAATATACCTCAATATACAAATAGTATTACAACCTCTTTCTGCCCTGTAAATATCTATCTACTGCCCAGCGTAAATCCCCAGATAAACGCTTTAATGATTCATATTCTGCTTTAGGAATTTCTACAGACCTTATCGTATGATTACATTTAGAACAAACACGTCTTCGAGAAATACTCCCATCCTTCAATATAAGATAGTATCTAACGAACATCGGTTCTTGACACTCAGGACATTTCATCTTTAAACCTCTCTAAACTATCCACATCAGTAATTACATCCTCACCAAGATTGCGATAATATTCTTCACGTAACTTGTCAATATCTTTGATAGTAAACATCTGTGTATTATTGTCAAATATTATCTCCTGCCTTGGACCATACTTTAAGTCATCAGTGAACATTCTATAACTACTATCTGAATAGATTTCATATAACACATCTATCTTGAAATCTACATTATGTAATTTCAAATGCCTAGCAAACCATATTGAATTCTTTAGTATAGGTCTACTAGATTTCTTTGATTTGGGAATTCTTGGATTTATATCCCTATAACAACCATGCAGATATTCTTCATGTTTCTTTACTTCATCTAAATTACAACTAACATAACCACAATATAAACATCTATAGTTCCTTTTGGTTCTATCCTTCATATAATTTCTGTTTGTTTAAACCACATTTAAAACATACAAATACTGAATCAGAATACTTTATTCTTTATCTGTAGTATAAGAAAACTTCACAGTTACATTTCGGATTCCATCTGTTTCCAATAACTTATGTAAGCAATTCTTAAATTCAGGTAAATTTCTTATCTCTCGAATAAGTTGTTCTTCTTTTGTTATACTTTGGGCATTACTTTTAGATTTATTGGTTCTCTCCTGTTTTCTCATTTCTTTAATCTTATCTTTAAGAACCGATATTTCTTTACATAAGGAATCTAATATTATATCTCTATCCATTGCACACGCATTCCTTAATCATTAAAAGAATTCAACATACATAAAAACAGATATATGAGGGATAAGATTGATTTATCCCCCTCATCATTTTAGTATAATATATAATATTCTTCTTACACAGTTATCTATAGGTATATACGTAGGAAAATAATTCATTCTTCTCTTTGACTTGAGATATCTTGGTAATACCCCCAATCTTCATAAATATCCTTTCTATCTCGTGGATTGTTTTTCAATCTGTACTGTATATAATTAGTACCACCAGATGCCCAAAATTCTTCTATATCCATAGATACTTCTAAATCTACATCAACCTTCGGATACTCTCTTTCTTCAACTGTTGGTTCATTTTCTGTCTCACAATCCATTTCGTATCCATCACCAATCATATCAGAAGTTGTGCCTTCAGGTGATTCAAATTCTCTTTCAAAAACTCTAGGTTTAACTGTTTTATCTTCATCGAATACATGAATTTCAGATTTTATAGTAATTAACTTCTTTTCTAACTTTAATAGATAATCTAATCTTATCTCATCATCCTCTGTAAATTCCTCTTGTTCTTTTTTAGAACTAAAGACATTATCCAAATAACACCGTATTCTCTTATTCTTTAATTTTAATATTTCGTTTTGAATTTTAGGTAAATTGCAAATCTCTTGAAAAATATCTACTTCTTCCAGCATTCGTAAACTTACAATACGTTTTGCATTCTTGATAATGCTTCTATATATCCTTATAGTATCTTCCCTTTCTTTAGCATTTTCTATTTTTCTAGCAATAGTTATATGCTCTTCCAATTGAGACAATATTAGTTTTATATCGTTGTTAGGGATTTTCAATAGTTGAACTGTATATCTATATACATCTGTGTCGTGGCATTTATTTAATATAGCTTTTTCTTCTGGTGTCCATTTTGTAGTTCCTTTAGGTCTACCTCTTTTTGTCATTATTTCACCTCAATGTTATAATAATTGAAAGAGAGAGGGGACACCTCTCCTCTCTTAAACACGGACAAAGATATTTCCACCGCCATAAGCAGGTTGTCCCGCATCTATCTTTATCGCGTATCCCCTTCGGATTCTTTCATTTCCTTGTTTGTCTTTCCATTTGAATTCATCTGCTCTACCATGTCCTTTTAAGGATTTATTTCCAATCTTAACTTCTACAGGTAGAGGGTATTCTTTCTTTTGTTTCTGACTCTGTTCTTTCACTGGTCGCCACTCGCCTTTGAAGTAGATTTCTTTTTTATCATCTACTTCTCTTGCATCTAATTCATCTGGCATTTTAATTCACCAAATGAAATATAGTCAGAGCAATACTTAATAATAGTGAACTTATACATTTCATTAAATTCACAAAAGTTGTCATAGAATGAGTAAACCAAAAGTTAATGATAAAGAGGCATTTGTAAAGGAACCTTATAGAAGTATATTGAATCTTCTTATTGCATATAAAGATGAAAAAGGATTTGAACAGAAAGATTTACGTTACTTCTTGGTAAAGAATCATGATAAAGAGAATCTTCGAAAGGGAACTTATAAAGGTCTTGAATATAAATATGATAAAATTGCAGATAGCCTCTATAAAAATGATGTAGTAACAAAAGGATGTATATCAATTAAATCTGGTAGGAATAGACTTAATAATGCATTAAAAACTCTTATTGATTTAGGCATAATATTCAAAGTTAGTGAAGGTAAAAAAACATTATATAAGATTAAAAAGAATTATATTCTTCTGGGGGAGAGAATAATGAGTAAGAGGATACTTGATAGTTATTCATTAGATTTAATTACACAACTAAATTCTTCTCATCTCAATGTTCAAAGGACACATATTCTATATGGTTTCCCTTCTAAAATGTATGATTCATTACCTCAGAAATACAAAGATAAAATACAAGATAGTATTGATGAAATAAATAGAATATTGTCTTATATTCAGATATTTGTGAAGACCAGATTTCTTCTTAAAGAATTAAAGAAGATATTACGAGAGAAAGCAAAAGAATTTGATGGTAGTGAAGAATTTAAGAAAGCATGGTTTAAAGAAGAATTTGCGAAGATATTCACTTATGTTTTATTTTATAGATATGGTAGGTCTGATGAATCATATCCTATATGGTATTATCTTCTAATGTTTGACGAAGAGGAATCTAAACCATCTGAAGAAGATGAAGATGGAGATTATGTCTTTCTCGAATATTCGGAAAAGGGATATCGGTGTGATTACTTTAAAGGATGGAATTTATCACCAAAAGAAATGAAAGAATTTGAGAAAGTCGCAAAAGAAGTTATCCTTAATAAAGTAATGATAGATGAATCTGATTGGGCTTATGAGATAGGAAATTTAACATATTTATCTTATTCTTTTGGAGGAGTTTTAAAACATGGTCAATCAGTATTACCAGATAATTTGGTTGATTTGATATATTTATAATATCACTCAATATCTTATATCATCCCTGTAAATGATAGCAGTCTATTCAACAGTGGGTATTGTTCTAAAAACCTCAAGAGCAATGAATTAGATATTGCTTTATCTCTTGGCATCTTAACTGTTAGCTCACCATAAGGACTTTCATCATCATACGGGTCTTTTGCCTTACATTTGATGGTATAAGTTCCTTGTTCTATCCATTTATGCTCTTTGGTTATAACTATACCTGAATTATAAGGTCCTATCCATCCTGTGTTAGAGCCATCATCCCAATCAATATAATACCAAACCTGTAGTCCTTCTGCGTCAGTGGTTGTAAATGTATATGTATATAGTTTTTTTTCAATTCCATGATTAGGGCCATCAATATCTGGTGTATCTGGTGGACTATTTCCATCTTGTATCCATGCCCAAGTATAATCATCAGAAGTATTACCAGTATCATCTGTAACTGTTAATGTAACAGTGTAATTCCCTTGAGTTGTATATTTATGCTGTGGGTTTTGCTCATCAGAAGTATATGTATCTCCGAAATCCCAATTATAACTATATGGTTGATAGCCTCCAGTTGCAGAACCAGAGAACTCCACAGGGTCATCTTTTAGACCGTAATGTGGTCCGTCTGCATTTGCTTTGAGTTCTCCTCTATTAAATGCATAGAGATAACCATAAGAATTTCCTTCATCATAAGAGTCAGAACCTATGTATATAGCCCCATCAGGACCGATAGCTGGAGAAGACCAACATCCATAATTTGCAATCTTTTTACTCCATCTCTCTGTTCCATCAGGATTAACAGCTATAATGAAACCTCCATCTAAATCATTTCTCATAGTTCCTATATAGATAGTACCATCAGAAGAAATAGCAGGGGAAGATTTATCAATTGCTTGATTAGTTCCAAGAGTAAAACTCCATTTTAATGTTCCATTGGGATTTACCGCATAAAGCTTAGCACCACCCATATATATAGTACTATCACTAGCAATAGAAGGATTTCCACTGGTCCCATATCCTAATTTTATTTTCCATCGTATAGTCCCATTAGGATAAATCGCATAAAGATAATCATCATAAGAGCCAATATATATTGTTCCATCCTCTGCTATAGAGGGGTCTCCATGTATTTCATCACCTGTCTTAAAACGCCATTTAAGTGTCCCATTAGGATTCATAGCATATAGATATTTATCACCACTTCCAATATATATAGTTCCATCTTCACCAATAGCTGGGTCAGAAGTTATATGCCATCCAGTCTGATAACGCCATTTTTCAGTTCCATCTGGATTAACAGCAAATATCTTACCACCATCTCCTAACGACCATAACGTCCCAATATAAATTGTTCCATCCTCTGCTATAGCAGGTGAAGAATCAACATTCGCATCGTTTGCGTTAAACTTCCACTTTCTGGTTCCATTAGGATTAATTGCATGTAGATAATGGTCCCAGGAACCGATATATACAGTTCCATCTTCTGCAATTGCTGGAGTAGACCATATTATTTGACCCGTGTTATATTTCCATTTTAATGTTCCATTAGGATTAAGTGCATATAATTTCGATTTAAAACTTCCAAAATATATATTGTTATCGTTGTCAATGATTACTGATGATTCCATATGGTTACATTCAAATTTCCATTTCTCCTGATAAGGATTATCAGCAGTGCTATACGGACTTTGGCTTGTATGCTTATTATCATAGCATTTCATTGGCCAAGGACTATCCATAGGACCACCACTAGGTATAATTGTTGATTCCGTCTCAACAGGTTCTTCAGATTCAACCATATCACTATCAGGTAGATAATTAAGTAAACGTTCTTTCAGAATTTCATACTTAGAACTACCATACTCGTTATAGCACATAAAAGCAAGATTATCCAGAAGCTTCTCTTCTTCAGTAAACGTGTTGTTATTTCCAAATACCATAGGACTTATACTTGATATGATAAACAACAGGATGATTCCAACTGCTAGGGTATTCTTATTCAAACTATTGTCCTCCCTTTAACAATTTATTAATCTGATACAGGGTATATAAATCTATAACACTACAAAGATGTGAGTCTTTGAAATAAAATATTTAGTAGTGGATATCGTTCTAAAAATCTCAACAAAGGTGAACTTGATATTGATTTGTCTCTTGGTCTTCCATCTTTATCGGTTTTAATCAACAAAACATCATTATAAAAATTAACAATTGAATTCTCTATATCTCCTGTTATGATATATCCTCCATCTGTGGTCTGCTGAACACAATAACCCACTGAATCAACTATAATCCCTCCGAAAGTCCTATCCCATTCCTTCTTACCATTGTTATCTGTCTTCATTAACAAAACATCACCGCCAAAACCGCCTGTTCCTCTGGTTATTATATATCCACCATCAGTGGTTTGCTTAACATAATCTCCTCCGATCCTCCTATTCCATTCAGTGTTACCATTGCTATTTTTCTTAATTAAAAAATAATAAGCATAAGAAAATTTTTGTGTATATCCGGTTATGATATATCCTCCATCAGTGGTCTGCTGAACACATCTACCTTCATCAAATTCAAGTAGACCGGTGGTTACATCCCATGTCTTATTTCCAGCGCTATCGGTTTTAAGCAACCAGACATCACTGGCGGTTTTTCCTGTTATTATGTATCCACCGTCAGAGGTTTGCTGACCACAATAAGCCATATCATTAAAACCTCCTCCGAATGTCCTATTCCATTCCATATTACCATTGCTATCGGTTTTAATCAACCAAGCATCATTATAATTAGCATAAGAATATGTTACTCCTATTATTATGTATCCTCCATCAGTGGTTTGTTGAACACAATAACCAACGTCACCATATTTTCCTCCGAAGGTCTTTTCCCACACCATCTTACCAGTACTATCGGTTTTAATCAACCAAACATCACCTATTTCATCCGAAGAATAAAGAGTATCTTTTTCTCCTGTTATTATGTATCCTCCATCTGTGGTCTGCTGAACACAATAACCAATATCATCATTGTTTTCTCCAAATGTCCTATACCACTTCCTAATACCATTGCTATCGGTCTTAATCAAATAAACATCACTACCACCAGCACCAAAAGAATCTGTATATCCAACTATAATATATCCTCCCTCATTTGTCTGCTGAACAAACCTACCAGAATCAGTATAATTACCTCCAAATTTTTTCATAAAAGTTACACCTGATGGATTAACTGGATCTGTTTTAATGATAGGTTTGTAATCTATTTGAATATCAATATTACTATATGCAGAATTAATAGGAACAAGTAGCATAACAGATACGAGAAGACCTGCTACGAGTATTTTCTTATTCATCATTTTTTCCTCCCCAGATTACAATTAAACATCTAATAGGAAGTATATAAAGGATATGATAGATAATGACAGATATTAGGTTTTTAATATTAAACTAATAGTTATTTTCCTTGTTGTTTTATAGGGCAAATTATAAATAATTTTAGTGACAATAATATATGAAATTATTTTACAAGCGGAGGTGAACTCTAACAATGAAAGAATTTGTAATGATAATTGGATTTTTAACAGCGGTGATACAGTTAATGGCAGGAATAAGTGCTTTTATGATTGTAAGTGACTTAACTAATGATTTTAATAAATATATGGATAAAATAAAAGAAGACCCAAACCCAAAACATCTTAATGATTATTTTAAAGAGTTATCTGATGATTTAGTAAATCTAACTATTAATGAGATAAAAGATATTCCGAGAGATATTTTATTAGATGAGATACAGGAGAAATAGAAAGAATTTAGAAGACAGAGAGGGATAAATGGAGAAGTTGAGCGAAACCCCTCTCTATCTCTTTTTTAAAATAGAGTAATTATCTACGCAGAATGTGATTCTAAAGAACACTTCATTTCAGCTATTTTCTTCGAGATTTATATGTAGGTAGGATTCTATATCTATAAATTAGAAAAAATTTAAGTTTGTAAAAAATAATAGTGATTGCAATATATATTACATTATTTTTATTTTTTTATATCTAAAATAAAAAATTTAATTATAATTTTACTATTTTGGCTAGAATTTCCAAGATAAAAGTTTAAATCTTATAATTATATTGTACCTATATTAAAAAAATGTTTAAAGGGGGATAATTTGAAAAAAAATTTAGTCTCAAAAAAAATAGATGCTGGTGTTATTTTAATAACATTTATTCTTCTCTTACCAACAAGCATGGGAATATCAATTAACAATTTGACTACTAAGGAATTGGCTGAAAAATTAGATGATATATCTGCAGAACCCATATGGATTTATGATTCTGAATTAGCAATAAAACATGTTGAAACAGCTGATCTTAATGGTGATAATGTAAAGGATGTAATAGCAGCTGAGTATGATACAACCTATTATTATGAACCATCAAATGTATATGGTATAGATGGTACAAACGGTAATAATCTCTGGACTTATTCTTTAAACGATGGCATAAGATCAATGACAATAGGTGATATTAATAATGATGGTGTCATGGATGTTGTAGCAGGGGCATCTAAAGGTTCTACTACTCCAGATGGAAGAGTACATGCTATTGATGGAACTGATGGAAGCTCTATTTGGATATTTACTCCAGGAAGTTCTGGTGATACAAATGGAGATGTTGCAGTTGGTGATTTTAATGGTGATGATTATCCTGATGTTGCTGTCGCATGTTGGGATGATTACGTTTATGCAATAGATGGTGAGACCGGTTCTCAGCTATGGTCAAAACTTATTGGAAGTATCTTTGTAACTGCTGTTGATACAGGCGATGTAAATGGTGATGGAATTGATGATGTAGCTTTTTCAAATTCTTATCTAGCAGGATATGATAATTACCAAGGAGTTTTAGATGGATCAGATGGATCAGAGATTTGGTTTCAAACAGTAGATTATACGGTTGAAAATGTAATAATGGCTGATATCGATGATGATAGTTATTTAGAAGCTATATTTGGTGTTGAAAACGACGCAGATGAGTTAGAGATTCATGTTCGAAATGCATCAGATGGAACTTTTGAATGGGGCTACACAGTTGGTACTGCTATTGCTAACCCTGATGCTTTTTTATTTGCTCATGATATAGATGAAGATGGGGATCTTGATTTAATTGTTGGAAGTGAATATGTTGATAATTATATTTATGCATTTGATGGAGATTCAAGCACTCTAATGTGGACATCTGAACTACTCAGTGGATATGCTAGAGATATTTCTTTTGGAGATGTGACTGGCGATGGTAACAAAAACATAGTAGCCGCTACTTACGATCGAGTACAGGTACTGGAAGCTAGTAATGGGACCAAAACCTGGTATTACTCTGTTGCAGGAACAATTGCTTCTGTAAGCTGTGCAGATTTTGATGATGATGGTATAATAGATGTTGCATCAGGAGGGAGTGCTGAAACCAGTGGAACTCCTCCAAATCCAGCAAAATCAGTATGGGCATTAAGAACGGTTCAATCACCACTTTTATGGGAATATAATTTTGGTGAATATGGTAATGCCCTTGCAATTGATGATTTAAACGGAGATATATTTATGGATGTTGTCACAGTAAGTTCACTTGATGACCAGGCAACTGCGATTAATGGTGAGGATGGTACCGAATTATGGAACTGGGTCGGTACAGAAAATTTATATGCAGTTACTACTGGTGACTTTGATAATAATGGTCAAATAGATGTCGCAGTTGGTGGAAATGATGATCAAGTGACTGCACTAAATGGAAATAATGGAAACGTATTATGGCAGTTCACAAATACTGGTAACCAGATATATAGGAAATGTTTACAGGCAACTGATTTAAACGACGATGGAAATATTGATGTTATTGCGGGATGTGATGATAGTAATGTGTATGGTATTAATGGTTTAAATGGAAATCAAATATGGTCAAGAAATGTTGGTGCAGCTGTTAACGAAGTTGAGCTTGCACAGATGGATGGTTCTGGACCATTAGATATAGTTGCTGCTGTTGGAACCGGAGCGAGCGGTGAAAAAGTAGTTGTAATTAATGGGTCAAATGGAAATATATTATGGACCTATAACGCACCTGAAGGTGTTGAGCATGTGGAGGTTTTTGATGTCAATGATGACACATACCTTGATGTCGTTGCTGCTATCACTCCTTATTCTCCAACACAAGTAATTATGATAGATGGTTATACTCATACTTCTATATGGACAAAATCGATGTCTATTGCATCTAATGTTCATAGCCTTGCCCATGGGGATCTAAATGTAGATGGTGTTCCTGATATTGTTATTCCAGGTACATCTACTGAGAAAAAAGTATATGCGCTTAATGGTAATAATGGAAATGAATTATGGAATTATCAGGCAGGAGGCGAAATTAATACTGTTGCTGTTATTGATATTGATTCCGATGAGGACCTTGATGTTATAGCTGGATCTGATGATCAGAATGTATATATTCTTAATGGATACAATGGAAGTAAAAAATGGAGCTATAGCACTGCTGATGATGTAATGCATATACAGCTAGGTGATATTAGTGGTGATAGTGTTCCAAATATTGCCTGTGTGACATTTGGGTCAGATGGAATTGCTTATGCATTTAAATCCTTCTCACCAGCTCCTAATTATCCACCGAATACTCCTAGCAATCCTTATCCATCAGATGGTGCGACATATGTTGATCCAGATGATGATCTTTCTTGGACTGGCGGAGATCCAAACCCAAGTGACATAGTAACCTATGATATCTACTTTGGGACAAGTAGTTCACCACCAAAGATTGTCAGTAATCAAACTGCAACTACATATGATCCAGGCACAATGGATTACAGTACGCAATATTTTTGGAAGATAGTTGCATGGGATGAACATAATGCATCTTCTGAAGGACCAATTTGGGATTTCACAGTTGAAGGGCCAAATAATGATCCTAATACACCAAGTAATCCATCACCAGATGATGGGGAAATAGATGTAGATATAGATGCTGATCTTAGTTGGGACGGTGGAGATCCAGACCCTGGGGATACTGTTACCTATGATGTATATTTTGGTGATACAAACCCACCACCACAGGTAGCATCGGATATAACTGATACGTTTTATGAACTTGATACAATGGAATATCTTACTAAATATTACTGGAAGATTGTAGCCTGGGATAATCATGATGCATCAACATCAGGCCCGGTATGGGATTTCACAACAGAAGATATACCTGATAATTTTCCGCCAATAATTTCAAATGAAAATCCAACTGATGGAGCAACTGATATTCCCCTTACAATAACATCAATTTCTGTAAAAATAGAAGATTTAGAAGGTGATAACTTTGATTGGAGTATTGAAACAAGTCCAAATATCGGCAGTAATAGTGATACAAATGAACATAATGGCACAAAAACTTGTAGCATATCTGGTTTAAGCTATGGTATGACTTACACATGGTATGTTAATGCAACTGATAGTGGAAGTGGTGAAACAACATTTGAGACATACACATTTTCAACAGTTTTAAATCATCCACCAGGCGCTCCAGACATATATGGGACGGACAAAGGAAAACCAGGTAAGACTTATAACTTTAATTTCAATGCAGTGGATCCTGATGGTCATAAAATTAGGTATTTAATTGATTGGGGTGACTCAAATTTATATAATACTTCATTTACAACATCTGGTACTAACTTTACAGTATCTCACTCCTGGAGTGAAGAGGGTTCATTTACAATCAGAGTCAAAGCAGAAGATGAATATGGAATGATTGGACCTGAATCAGAAAAAATTGTTAAAATGCCAAGGATTAAAAACTATATTAACAGACCATTTTTAAACTTTCTTAAGAATTATCTATATCAATTCCCAATATTACAAATGTTATTGAAAATACTAGAGATTAAATAAATCTTAGATTCAGCGATAAGTTTAAATAATATGAATGACAAATAATAACATGCCTAGAAAATTGGAGAAGATATTTGATATCTATCACCAGTTAAAGGGGGAGGCAAATTGGAGATATTTGATATCTACCAATTCTCTCTAATTCTAGGCTTAATATCTTTTTTTAAAATAGCCTAAAATAATAATATAGGAAACATCTTTGGTTTTAATTAAAATAATATTATTTTAACCTAAATCTATTATCAAAAGATTTAATAAACCGTTTATGTTAAAGATTATTATATATAGATTAAAGGGGGAAGAGAAAATATGAGTTATAAATTATATAAAAAATCCTTAATTATTGTAACAATAGTTCTAATATTTGGAAGTACTATTGGAGTTGGCAATATTAATAATTTTGAAATAAAAAATGAACAAACCCAGTTATTTATAAAATCTAAAGATATCCTTTTAAAAGACATTAATGATGGATTAATTTCAGAGGAAGAAACTTTAGCAACAGAATATTGGGCATTAATTTTTGCTGTTGGAATATATAAAAATCATCCTAATCAAAACCGACCTTCAATGCTTGAAGCTGCTGAAGATTTATATGATGTACTTCTTGGTTCACCACAATGGCAAGCAGATCACATTCATAAAGTTACAGGTGCTCAATGTACTCTTTCAAAACTTATACAAGAATTGTTCTGGCTAATACAAAATGTAGAAAATGATGATATGGTAATTGTATATATAACAACCCACGGTAGTAGATTAAAGGATGACCAAGGAAATTTTGTTGATATTCCGCCAAAAGACGAGGCAGATGGAGCAGATGAAGCACTAATTATGTATGAAGGTTTTGATAAAGATAATGAATTTATTTGGGATGATCTGCTAAACTATTTCCTAGGTATGATGAAAGCTAAAGGAATTTGTCTTATTGTAGATAGTTGTCATAGTGGAGGATTCAATGATAACATTGGTTATGTTAAAAATAATGATATAAATCCTACTTCAATCAAAATAGAAGGAAAGGAAAAAATTTTTAGCAAATTGTCAAAAACCAAAGAACTGATAAGAAATTTAATAATTAAAATATACAAAAACGTAATTAAAAATAATGAGAAAATTATTGATAATTTCTATAAAAATGAACCTGAGAATAGTATTTCTATAGACAAAGATTCCGCAAATAATCGTGAAGTGGATATATTTACGCAAGAATTCATAGAGGATTTAATGGCTGGAAAAAGAATAATTTTAATGTCATGTGAAGAAGACACTGTCTCTTATGGCTCTTATTTTACAAATTTTTTGATAGACGGATTCTGGGGCATGGCTGATGTGTTCGGAAATGGAGATGGAATAAACTCTGCTGAAGAATCATTTGTTTATGCGGATTGGTGGGTTAATGTGTTTAGCGGTGGTGATCAAAATCCGACTATTAAAGATAATTATCCAGGCGAATTTACTGTTACATATAATTAAACCAACTTCATTTTGAAAAAATATAAGTAAGCCGAAATAAAACTTACATATCTTTTCTATTTGGGAAATATTTATATTATTCGTTCCTATAATATTTAATAAAAATTAATTCGGAGGTATAAAAATATGAATAAATTATTTTGTATATTAGTAGTAGGAATTTTAATTTTTAGTGGAATTGGAGCAGTTTCAGCTAATAGCTACAATGAAAAAACTAGATTAGAAAAAGTTAATAATGAAAACATTGAACATAGAGGTAATCTTTGTTCACATACAATAATTGGGGAGTTTGGAACTGCAACTTGGTGCGGATATTGCAAATATGCTCATGCTGCTTTAAAAAATATCTATGCAGGTCAATGGCATCCATTTTATTATGTTACACTTGTATGTGATGTAAATACACATGCTTATTCTAGAGCGATTAACGAATTAGGTCTTACTGGTTATCCAACTCTTTATTTTGATGGCGGATATCAGATAGATATTGGAGCAGGAAGTACACCTGGAGCGCAAGCTGCATATAATTCAAGTATTGTCGATTGTTGTGAAAGAGATGTTTCTGATATTGATATAGACCTTAATGTTACGTGGAATGGGGATGCAGAAATGTTTATAGAGATAAGCGTTGATAATAATGAAGATAGTGAATATAATGGTCATCTCCATGTATATGTAACAGAAATTGTAACTTCCATGGGTTGGCTGGATTCTGCAGATATCCCGTATACTTTTCCTTTTTTAGAATATGCATTTAATGAAGATATAACCATATCAGCAGGGAATACCTGGTACGATTCTATTACTTGGGATGGACATGATTATAATAATGGTTATGGGGATGATTACGGAGGAATAACTTATGGTAATATCATGATAATAGGAACGGTCTTTAATTCAAATACAAATTATGCAGATGATACAACAGGATTTAGAGTTGGTGACAACAATCCACCAAATACTCCAAGTGATCCGGGTCCTGAAGACGATGATACTGATATTGATACAGAAGAAAATCTTAACTGGTCTTGCAGTGATTCAGATAAAGATGTACTATCTTTTGACATATACTTTGGAGAGAGTTCTGATCCCCCACTTTTTGAGTCAGATGTTGTGGGTTATTCATTTAATCCAGGTTCATTATACATAGACACTACATATTATTGGAAGATTGTAGCTAAAGATGAACAGGGTGGTTCAACTACTGGACCAATATGGAGCTTCACAACCAGAGGAAACGACGCACCAAACACACCCAGCAACCCAGACCCAAACGACGAAGAAACAGAAGTACCCATAAACACAAATCTTCATTGGACAGGTGGAGACCCAGACGATGACGAAGTAACATATGATGTATACTTCGGAACAACAAACCCACCACCTCTAGTCAAAGAAAACCACACCAGCACAACATACAACCCACCAGGAGTACTAGATTTCGAAACAATATACTACTGGAAAATAGTAGCATGGGATGAATTTGATTATTCAACCACAGGGCCCATATGGGAATTCACAACACAAGAAAACCAACCACCAAACACACCCAGCGATCCAGACCCAGAAGACGGAGCAACCAACG
>WOR8_10002568_pt1 | contig 23961 bp, 17 predicted proteins | sample DeeMarSeWOR38_10_FD_19890 | JGI IMG/M metagenome (IMG submission 19890) | reverse complement strand
ACCCCGGACTCCGGCGATGCCCTAAGCGATATTGTATCAAGAGAGCGCGATCAAAAAACAAGAAAATGTCTGAGCCGTCTCGATGCCAAATATAAGGAAGTTCTTTTGATGAGATTTTATGAGCAACATTCAATCGAAGAAATCTCTACGAAACTAGATTTGGAGCGCCGCCGGGTGAGTGAACGCATCAATTACGCTCTCAAAAAATTGGCAAAGGAATGGAAGCGTATCAATTAAATTATTTGTCAATATTCAGCGGCTTTTGCCAAAATAATATATGAAAGCGTGAAGGAGAGAAATGGAATGTAAACTTCACAACCGCTCCGAGCGAATCGCAGCATATCTTGCCGACGAGCTATCCGAGGCTGAGAAACTCGCTTTTGAGGAACATTATTTCGAGTGCAGCGAATGCTTCGCCGAGCTAACAATTGCCTCCGATGCCGTTCGAGTGATCCGGCAGGAGGGGCGTCGAGCTTTCTCAGAGTCGGATTCGTCCGCAGCGAAGCCTTTTGCCGCTGTGCGAGACTATCTTTCCAATCTGATTGAAACCATTCAGCGCCGCCCGGGTTTTGCGATTGCTGTTGTGCTGATTTTCATCATAGCGGTTTCGCCACTTATATATTTTCAACTCACCCGTAGCCCCTCAGGTGGCGAACCTTATGCAGCTAACTTCGAGCCTTCACCGGTGCTCGAGAGTTACATGGGACAAACATTAAAGTCCAGACAGTTTGTTCTCGAAGCTCAGCCCGCCAACGACGAGTCTTTTGAGAAACCGGAAATTGAGTTTCGTTGGACGCTTCAAGATGAGCATGCGGAAAGTGCCGGACCGCTGGAGCTCAGAATCCTGGATAACAAGCAGAAACACATGTACTCTTTTCAAGTCAATGAGAACCTGCTTGCCTTTGATAAAAAACTCGAGCCCGGGTTGGATTATTGGACACTGCTCAGCGAGAGTGAGATGATTTATCTGGGGAGGTTTTTTGTGAGGAATTGACTTGGAATGTGACAGTCCGATATTGAGTATCCGGCGTTCTTGAAAATCCAAATTACAAAAACCAGAGGACAAATAAATCTCAAATCCTAAATTTCAATTACCCCAAATTGATACTATTTTGATTTTTCGACAATTGCCGAAAATATTTTTTTCAGCTCATTTGACTCTTGAATCAATCGTTGTGCCTCATCTGAATTACTCAGACTGTTTGTCTCCTTTATGAGCCTGAGCCAATATGAACCTTCCTTTGCTTCCTTGCGACTTATCTTAAGTCTCATCAAGAAATCTTTTTTGTTAATGCTTCGTTCGCTGCCCGATAATTGGCTCCAAGGGAGCCGGAAGCCTTTATCAGTTGCTTGCTATCCTCAATATTGGCAATTGCCGTTGGCAAAGTCTTGACAAAAAGCCTGACAGCCTTTGCAAATTGAAATGTTCTTTCTTCTAAATCGTAAACAGGTTTGGGATTTTGAGCTTTTGCCATTTATTTGAGCTTTGTCTTTTGTTATTTGAGGTTTACCTTATTCCCCCACCAACACAAAGCCCGCCCATGAGATAGGAAAAGCAGTATCTTCATTCTTCATCATCATAAGTTTGGCATTGCGTAAAGCGGTTGAGTAGTCCTCACCGGCGGCGACGCCCCGGTAGAATTCGATCATGAGCTTGCTGGTTTGCTTGTCGTAGACTTTCCACAAGGAAACCATCACATTATTGGCGCCAGCGTAAAGAAAGCCGCGCGTCAAGGATAGCATACCTTCGCCCTTTGCCAGCTTGCCGATGCCGCTCTCGCAACTGCTCAGTACAACAAGGTCAGCATTGAGGTTAAGCGTGTAGAGTTCTCCTGAATACAGGATCCCGTCCTCGCCGGACGTGGTGTCATCGGGCTGCGAAAAGGCGAGACCAGAAAGCTGCGGATATTTTTCGTTCATGAAGCCGTGGGTTGAGATATGCACGTAGCGAAACTTGCCGGCATTCGCTTTGAAATTTTCCTCCGAAGCCTCTTTATGAAAGAAGCCGATGCTCCCTTGCCTTTCGAACAAGTCCACAATCGTTCGTGCTTCGGTTTCGCTATTCCTTAGCTCCTGGAAGCTATTGCCATCACGCGTGACGAATTCATTTTTCTCGGATTCATCCAGACCGTGGAACGCAATTTTGTTGCCGGCGAGAATATGGCTATTGTGGCTGTCGACGGCGAACACAGGCGCCATGGCCAGTAATTGCCTTTTAGGCTGTGGCGCATCTCGTCCATTAAGTGATCTTTGATACAAAGTGGCCGAGTAGTGATAGGAGATTTCATGATGATTAAGCAGGTAATCTAAGTTTGAAAAGTCAATGTCATTTTCATGACTCGATGGAGTTGAGGTGAGCAATGCTCCGAAGGGGACATAATATGATAATCCATCAGGGATGATGATGAGCTTTCTGTAGTGCGTTATCCTGGACTCCACCGGCCGTATAAGGTAATCGTAAAGCTGCGTGGCGCTTTTGAGATATGACTCTGCATCGATGATGCGTCTGATCGAGCCCGTATACATGGTAACGAGTGAATCGAGCTCCTCAGCCTTTGGCAACGGAACAAGTTCGAAATCTTCTTTTGTAATGACAAAGGCATAGATCGAAGTGTCGCCTACAAAATAGTCCAATATAGCCGCATTGCTATGGAGAGCGTCCTGCAGCTCGCTCACTCTGCTAACCGCAATTTGATGTTTGAGCGCGTAGTAGCGCGGATAATTCTTCTCCAGATCAGCCATCAAAAATTCATGTTGCGATTTCAACTGGTGATATACAGCTTCCAGTTCGACAATCTTTTCCTTGTCGCGCTCCTTTTGCTCTTTTTCCTTGGCGATTGAAATATCTAATGCAACAATCTGTTGGGTAAGCTCTTTCTCCTCCTGAAGTATTTCGTCATCTATTCCGGCAAATGATTTGGCCTCCGATTGCTGGAGAGCCAGACGCAGAAGCACAGATTTGCCGCGTTCGCTAAATTCAAATGCCTTTTCCAGGTAAGCGCGATTGGCGGATATGTCATAGAGTTGTTTTGCCGAATAAATAGCCTGCTCAACAACATCAGTCAGTTTTGTTTGCAGGTGCAACTTGGCATTCGTGGTGAGGATTCCTTCCAATCCGATGTTAGCGAGCTGCAAAGCGTTATCATAGCAGTCCAGCGCGGTTTCTAAGTCTTTGATTACGGCTTTCGAATTCCCGAACAATGATCCTTTGTGTTGTAACGCCATTCCTTGCAAGACTTTGCCTTTCAAGTCAAGTATATCGAATACGGAGGGCCTGAATCGAGAAACGTTTTCAATCGGCGGATTCCCATAAATGCCCGATCCATCAAATCCCGGGAATGAAAGCTCGAGTGCTTTACGCAAGTGTTTGACCGCATTCTCACAATCCCTCTCCATGAAGCATGCCTTGGCAATTGAATAATGCGCCCAAACGATATGGCCGTGATATTTGCCATACATCGTTTGCCGTATCTTGAGCGCCTTTTCAAAATAATCCTTTGCTTGCTCATAATCACCAGCGAGCATATAGATTTTTCCCAATTCAAAATAAGACATATGGGTAGTAACGCTGATTTCGTCGTTATAGAATGCATGGATTTCTCTGGCCCGTTCGTATAATTCTATCGCCTTATCAAACTCTCCCAGATCAGCATAAACTCCTCCCAATGCTTTATATGAGTTACCGACCTCTTGATGCGTTGATCCCCATAGCTTGCTTATTATCTTCAAGGCTCTTTGGCGATATGCTATGGCCTCATCATATTTCCCCAGTTTTCTGTAGATGCTGCCGATCAACCTTAGATCTCCAAATACGTGACGGTGCACTTCGCCATGATTCGCCAAATGGATGTTCAATGCTCGTTGGGCAAGTTCCTGTGCCCGGTCATAATCGCCGAAATCGCTGTAATGGCCAGCGAGTAGTTTGGTGACGATTCCTGTTTCATCGTGATCTTTGCCGAGATGTTTCTCAGCCAGAGTGAGGGCACGATTATAGTATTGCAGCCGCTGGTCGACAACATCATCGGTTAGTGCTGCAATACCGCAATTGCAGCTCACCAGGCGCTCCCAGTTGCGCTGCTGTCGGAACAGCGCCATCGCCTTGCGATAGCACAGGCGTGCGCTATCAGCATTGGTTCCATAGTCTGCTTTCACACGGAAGTACTGTGCTTTGCGAAAAAATCTCTCTGCCTGGTAAGCAGGGGATGATTTCTCGTCGGGGCGGAGCAGAGCATCTTTCCAGTTGGCTACGTGCACAACGATTTCAGTATCTTTCTTCACGGTGACAAACATGCTGCCAAGCGGCAGGCTGTCTGCGCCAACCGCCTCACTAAGCACATCGCCCAAGTCAAACCTATATTCCAGAATGAGATCCTGCGGCAAGACCAATGACTTGGTCCATGAACCATCAGGCTTTTTGGACATAGGCGCTACGGCAGGATCCCAATTACCTAGCGAGGTGATTGTGCCGGTGATGTAAACGGTTGCGGTGTCAGGAACCGTTTGGGGGATGACACAGAAGGAGACATGATAGGCGGGTATCCCTTCACGAGTGTTCTGCGAATGGCAGCCACAGAATAAAATCAAACCAATTGCAAACAACCAAATTTTTTTGGTAGCCAAGGTAGGCCTCCCAATTAGAAGCTCTTTTGAAAACCCTCTAAATTACATAGCTAGCTTCAAGTTTCAGATTAATTCCTATAAACCGGTGAGCCAATGTTAGTAAGAACATAAGGACTATATGGAGGAAATGCAATATTTTAGTAGGCGGTAGAAAAATAAAGGGCGACGCTGAATTGGTTGGCCCCGCCCTTCCAAAAAAATCATCTTGATAGATCCTGACGAAAACGTTCACCTCCTGTGAACTTTCGGGATAAATCATCCTGATTTTACTTCATTAAAATCATCTTCCTGACTTGAACATAATCACCCGCAACCATACGGTACAGGTAAACACCGCTGCCCACCTGCGCACCGATATCGTTTCTGCCGTCCCAAACCGCCTGATAAGAGCCGGGTTCTTTGCGTTCGTTCAGAAGCGTTCGCACTTTTTGCCCGAGCATATTGTAAATCTCAATCCGCACCTCGCTTTGCCGGGGCACTTGATAGGCAATCGTGGTTGAAGGATTGAATGGGTTGGGATAGTTGGGACTCATGGCAAAGCTCTTGGGCAGTACGGTTGGGTTTGGAAGACCCAGCGGCAGTTTCCCGTAGCCACTAACGGCGATGTCCAGGGTATCATTCACTGGGTCATTGCTGCTAATTCGAAGCAACCCGCTGTATGAACCCTGCGCGGTTGGCGCAAACGTGACCTGCACTTCCTGCGTCTGCGCAGGTAACACAATGAAATTGGAAATATCGATGCTAAAAGCTGCCGTATCAGTAATCAGTATATCGTTCACCTCCAGCGTATCGCCCCCCAAATTTTCCACGAACAAGGAGATGGTGGAATCCGAACCAACAAGCACCGAATCAAAATCAATTGACTGCGGACTGACCGTTGGAGGTAATTTCAAATAATTCTTCGTTCCTTCTTCTTTGCTGCTTTAGTTCAGGATAATACCCGGCTTTCTTTACAAATTTTCCGGGATTCTCATGCCGTACCCTTGGCTTTGGTTTGGAAATATTCTGAGGGAGCTTTGCGCCATTCGGCATTTTTTGAGCCGTCCGCCGCTCAGGGTTCAGCGGCGCTGTAGAACTCATCATACCGCCAAAGGATGGAACGACTCCAATTGATCTGCCATTACCGCCGGCGTAACCGCTGTAGAACAATCCCATAATGTCATTGGTCGCTGCTTCCTGCCACACTTCCATGGAACCGTTCGCGGACAGTTCATCCATCCAGTTATTTTCTCCATTATAGGCAAACTGGAATGGGGACAAGTCATTCAAACCAAACAAATTAAGAACGTCGCTGCTGCCATCACCCAAAGGGGTACAGGCAAACCAGGGATTAATGTCATGCCCACCCACAAACTGGGGATCATAATAAAAGCAATCCCCTCCTTCCAGATATAAATTACCGCCGCCGGCTAAGTAAGCATCTAACGACAGAGCTTCAGCAGAATTGGAGGCAAGAATATGATTGTTGGAGAAACAAAAATACTATCTCCACTCACCGCACTTCCCGTACCGGGGGGAATGTCGGGACCAACCCAAACCAGGTAATCCGGCGTTGTGCCGACAAAACCCCCGGCTCCATTGCTGGCTGCGCTTAGATTAGGCGGTGTTTCATTATCTTTCGCTCTTAAAGTATAAGTATAAAAGAAACCAGGCACCGGCATGTCTACATATGTTTCTACTCCCGCAGCAACGCTGTCAATAGCAACACCATCGCGGTAAATAAGGATTTCATCTAAGTCGTCCAAAGGAGTGCCATCTTCCTGTGTGGTGGGATCATTCCAGGTCAAAACAACATCACTAGCACTAAAAATTCCAGCAAGATTTGTTGGAGCAGCCGGAATTGGCGAACCACCGGCATACCAGGAAGCGTTAACTTCGGCGCTGGTGCTGTCTGTCGCAATGATCTTTGCATATATAGTATATTCATAAAGCGTTCCATCGGTGAGGCCATTGTCGGTATATGTTTCCGCACCTCCGGCAACAGAGGCAATATTTACCTGGTTTCTTTCAATCTCAATTGTGAATTCGGAAGGTGATAACGGATTGCCGCCAAAATATGTAGTGGGATCGTCCCATGATAAAAGCATCGATGTGGGCGTGGTATAATCACTATACGCTGCCATGTTTTGCGGGGGATTCGGATCCAATGTATCTGCGTCAGCAGCTCCCTCAAAGTAAACCACGTAAAGCCCTGTTTGCATATCCGAAATCAGGACTTTGCCGGTACTGAAAAACGGGAAAGCGCCCCAGGCGCCGTTAAAATTGGGGGTCTCCCCCTGGGGATAAGTATCATAGTAGCCCACTTCTAAGATATTGTTGGGATCGCTGATATCCACTACCTTTAGTCCCGATTCGTAATGTGAAATATAAGCATAGTCTCCCTTGATATGTGTGTTGTGTGGAAGACTACTTTGACCCAAATAAGTGTCGGTAATGAATGCATTGCCTAAATTTTGAATATCCCAATATTTTATAGTTTTCCCGGAGGTTTCCTCGGTACTCATGAGGTAGTTCCCGTCATCGCTGAGCCAGGTATTATGGACATAACCGGGGGAGGGCACATTAATTCTAGCAACAAGGGTTGGGTTCGTGGGGGTAGATAAATCATAAACTCCGATTGTGCCGCTGTAACCTTCGGCAACATAAACGATATTATTCCTGGCATAAATATCATGGCATTCGATACCGAAGGCTGAAAGCTGAACGGGATGCTCTGGATCAGCCAGACTAAGTGCCCGCACTATTTCAGAGCCGCTCCCTTCGGCATAAAGGATTGCATTTTGAACATCTACATATATATTGTGTGAAGCAGAAAATCCGGTATAAGGCGGGAGCTCTGTAACGCTATTCGGCAAGTTTGACAAATCAAAAATTTGCATTCCACCACTTGCTTCGGTCACAGCATACGCATAATGTTGATAAGTCTTAATATCTTTCCATGTGGATGTGGCGCTTGGAAAGTAATCGACTTCATACACATTCGCCGGATCAGTGATATCAAGAATACTTGTTCCCGTTGTTGCACCTAGCAAGGCATATTCCCGGCCATCGGGAGCGGTGTAGCCCCAGCAATCATTATAGCCTCCGTAGGAATCCACATGAGCCAGCAATTGCAGCTCCTGGCTTTGGGCAAGACTACTGGAATAAACTCCCAGATTAAATACTAGAACAATTGCTATCATCCTGATTGAAAATCTCTTCATCCTTCACCTCTTTCTAATAATTGAACGGAATATTTTCGATTGCCCTACTTCATCAAAATCATCTTTCTGACCTGGACAAAGTCTGCCGCAACCATGCGGTACAGGTAAACGCCGCTGCCTGCCTGCGCGCCGCCGTCATTTCTGCCATTCCAAATTGCCTCATAGGCCCCAGGTTCCTTGCGGTCATTTACAAGCGTTCGCACCTTCTGTCCAAGCGTATTGTAAATCTCAATTCGGACGTCACTTTGCCTTGACACCTGATAGGAAATGGTCGTCGATGGATTGAATGGATTTGGATAGTTCTCCCCCAATGAATAACTAGTTAGTGGTTTTGGGTCATTATCGACAGAAGTTGCTGCTCCCGCAAAATAAACAACATAAAGCCCGGTTTGAATGTCTGAGATGAGGATCTTTCCGGAACTGAAGAAAGGATACGTGCCCCATGCGCCATTAAAATTCGAGGTTTCTCCCTGCGGATAGGTATCGTAATACCCCACCTCAACGATATTGTTCGGGTCGCTGATATCCACAACCTTTAGTCCCGATTCGTAATGGGCAATATAAGCATAGTCTCTCTTGAGGTATGCGTTATGGGCTAAATGGCTACCTCCTAAATACTCATCTGACAAGCTGATATTATTAATATCCTGAATATTCCACAATTTAACCGTATGGTTGGCCGTTTCTTCGGTGGTGACCATATAATGGTTATCTTGCGTTACCCAAACCTGATGCACATACCCGGCTGCGGGAATAGTCAAGCGCTGAATCAGAAAGGGGTTGCTTGGATCACTCACATCAAAAAAACCAACGGTAGGGCTCCCTCCCTCAGCAATGTACAGAACCGAATCTTGCGCAAATGCGTCGTGGGCATCAGCGCCATTATTAGCAGTGTTAATCATTGAAAGCTCCAAGGGATTCTCCGGGGAAACAATATCAATAATCCGAATGGAGGGATTATAGTGGAAATCCTCTATGCCGTAAAGAATCCCGGTGTCCGTATCAATGAAATTATTGTGTGGTCCAGAAGAAAACATGGGGAACTGCCCCACAACTGAAGCGGAATCGGGCAGCGGTGATAAGTCCACAATCAAAAGATTAGTTGTGCCTTCTGAGGTGACATACATATAATTTTGATAGGTCTTTATATCATACCATCCGTAGGGTGGCGCGGAGACCCACGGAATAAAATCCGCTTCTGTTGCGGCTGCCGGATCGGTGATATCAATAATGCTAACACCATTACTTACGCCTAAGAGGGCATATTCATCGCCATTGGGGGCTATGTACCCCCAGCAATCGCTGTAACCTCCATAGGAATCCATATGGGCCAGCAATTGCAGTTGCTGGCTCTGCGAAAAGGCGTTAAAACTGGCAGGAAGAGACACTATACAAAGAAATAAAATCTTCCTGATTAAAGATTTTTTCATAATTCACCTCATAGCAATGTCTTGATCAAAATAATCGGGTCGCGGTGTAAGCGAGACGCAGAACACGAGCGGCGAAAATTAATATATAAATAAAAAATTCAAACGCCAAAATCTTTCTTTGCAACATTTCAATTTCTTGGAAGTGTCTATTTTGTTTTGAATTCCTTGAACCTGTCTCTATTTTGTTGACTTCTATTCATTTTGGGAATAATAATGTCAATACCTGGCTATGCCACTCAGGACTCAACTTTTGAGTGTGCCGCAAGATTCAAGAACCAATATGGGAGTGATGCCTTCCGTATTTTAGGAAGAACCAACCTTTCGGTTTCGAAAATCGGATTTGGGACTTACCGCTGTCATCAGAATAATGAGGTTCATTCGCAAGCACTGCAGTCGGCTATTCAACAAGGATGTAACATCATCGACACTTCTGCAAATTATACGGATGGATTTGCCGAAAGCCTAATCGGCGATGTTTTAAACCGGGAAATTGTCTGGGGAAATTCGAAACGCGAAGAGACTGTGCTGGTTAGCAAAGCGGGGTATATTCAGGGTGAGAATATGAAACTTGCCCAAAAGAATGAAAACGAGAATAATCCCTTTCCCGAAGTTGTGAAATATGCTCCCAATGTATGGCACTGCATCCATCCTTATTTCATCAGGGATCAGATTACCCGAACACTGACCAGGATGCATGTGGATGCCCTTGATATCTACTTGCTGCACAACCCGGAATATTATTTGCTGGATGCCAGTCACAAGAATGACAGGGATATTACCACCATCAGAAATGAGTTCTACAGCCGAATCCATCAATCCTTCCTGGAAATGGAGCGGCTGGTGGAGCAGGGGCTGATTCACTGGTACGGCGTTTCTGCGAATAGCTTTGTGGTGGATAGCGGCCGTCACGATTTTGTGAGCCTGTCCCTGATTTGGGAAACGTATAAAGATGTTTGTGCAGAAAAAGGGATGTCGCCTGAACAGGGACATTTTGCGGTTATTCAGTTTCCGTTTAATTGGATTGAACACGAAGCATTTACCTTGAAGAATAATGAATTTGAAGGGAAGGGATTCACCCTTTTAGAACTTGCCCAAAAACTGAATCTGGGGGTTATGATCAATCGGCCGTTAAATGCAGTTAAAGAAAACCGGATGATCCGCCTGGCGAGTTACGGCGGAAAGGAAGGGGTGAATTACGAAGAGCGATTTAAAGAGGATCTCAGGAAATTATTGGAAATTGAAACCCGGATAACTCAATTAATTGATCATGAAGGGGTCAATGCACAAATTAATCCTGATGTTTCGCTTAGAAATATTTTTCAAAACGCTGCCACGTTGCGGAAACTTGCCTTGCAGGAAGTGGATGTTTCCCATTTCAATCAATTGATTACCCATTACTTTATCCCCTTGTTTAAAATCGGGGAAACAGCTCTTCTGAAAAAGATTTCCAAAGAAAAGTTTGAAAATACTAAAACTATGGCGGAAGGTTATCTTAACCAATTTAATTTGTCGTCCAAAACTTTACGGGATCAATTGGATTATCTGAATTTTGAAAAAGTGAAACCGCTTGAAAAGCAATTTGATGTAGTAAATCATCCGTGGGCTGATAAACTCACTCTTTCTCAAAAAGCGTTGAGTGTAGCAGCTTCCACTCCCGGCGTGGGTGTGGTGTTAAACGGGATGCGAACACCCGCCTATGTGGAAGATTCCATGGAGCTCATGCGCATCAAAGGAATTCAAATAGAAAACTTGTTTAATTGAGAATAAGGTAGGAAAGGCCAATGGCAATTTATTCCACAGGAGTTGATTTGGCAGAAATTGACCGGATTGAAAGGGTCATTAGAGAATATGGAGATCGCTTTATCAAGAGGGTGTTTACGGCCCAAGAGATTGCCTATTGCAGCCGCAAAGCGGCTGCCGCTTCCAGCTACGCCGCCCGTTTTGCTACCAAGGAGGCGGTGTTTAAAGCAACCGGGATCGGGCTATCCATGGGTATGCGCTGGCGGGACGTGGAGGTAGTGAACGACATGCGCGGGAAACCGTCCGTGAGACTCTATGGAATAGCCGCCGAAAGACTACAGGGCAAAAAAGTGCATTTGTCCATTTCGCACTCCCGAAATTTAGCGATTGCTGCCGTGGTCGTAGAAGAAACTAGTACTCGGGAATAGATTGTCCCTCCATCCAGGGTGCACCGGCATCTCTTAAGGCCTTTTCAATCTGCGGTAACTTTGTATCCACAATTTCATCCAGATCTTTTCTTAATTGAAGGAATTCCGCTGCTGCAATTTCCAGGCTTCGTTTATGCAAGGGTGCCGGCCCGTAGGTAGACCCGAAGGTTCCTGTGGAGGCAACACTCTGGCGGTCAGCGATGGTCGGTTTTGTTTTTTCTCCCACTTGCTGTTTGGAACGATTGCCATTTAGTTGCTCATCAAGTGCGAACAGCTTCTGCTTCAACTGATGGAGCTCGCTGTCCAGATTGCCCGGTGCCGCCGGCGTTCTGGTCAGCGCTTTCTGTAGCAAGCTCACTCTTTCTAGCGCGTTGCGGAGCACCTGTCGCGCTGCTGTTGTGGATTTGTTTAATCTTTCGGTCTCCCTCCAAAACGCAGCAGTTTCCTTTGGATCTGTCCCAGCTAATGCGCCCTCGAACGCCCGCTCAACTTTGAAGGGCAGGGGCTGTGACAGATCGGTAATGTTCCCGTCTTCTTCTTTGGAAAGTGTAACCGTGTAGTCACCCGGCGCAACCATCGCACCGATATACCCGCCGCTGATGTCAGCCAAATTACGGATCGCGTCAGTGGGCGGGTATCGTAAATCCCACGCTACGCGCTGAAAACCCTTTTTGTTGGCGCCCTCTATCCGGCGGATGACATTGTCTTCTGTGTCTCTTACTGTCAGCCAGATTTGGGGGGCGTCCTGCCTTCGTTCCTCTTCAACTTTGTCCCAGCTCGGAAATGTAACTGCCAGTCCTTTGTCAAGCATTTCCTTCTCTTTCTTCTGCCGAACGTCTTTCAAAGTGGTTAAGGCATCCCTCAGGTAGTAAGTAAAGACAGCACCAAAAGGCGGATTAGGAGCCGTATAAGTAGACGAACCCTGAATAACGCCCAGCGAACGCTCGATATACCACCTTGTCTTTCGCGGTGGGAACAGTGTGGCTTCCTGCTGCAATTGCTCCCGGGAAATCTGGCGCAGAGCGCTGTAGTCATCCAAAACATAAAAGCTGCGACCAAATGATGCGCCGACGAGATCGTTTTCACGGCGCTGGATAGCGAGGTCACGAAAAGAAATGGTCGGCGCCCCGCCCTTAAGTTTCATCCATTGGGTTCCGCCGTCAATGGTGAAGTAAATACCGAACTCGGTTCCGGCAAAAAGCAGGTTGGGTTTCACATGATCCTGCACCACCCGCCAAACCAGGGTTCGATCCGGGATATTCCCCTTTATGGATACCCAGCTTTTTCCGCGATCAGTGCTCTTAAGCAAATAGGGATTCAGGTCGCCAAATTTGTGATTATCCAGAGCAATATAAACGGCATTGACGTCGAATAAATCCGCTTTAATGTCATTGACGAATGCTGTTCGGGGAACCCCAGGCAGGGTGCCCACTTCAACTCTGCGCCAGTTTGCGCCTCCGTCATCGGTAATTTGAATGAGTCCGTCATCGGTTCCGGCATAAATCAAACCCTCCTGCAGCGGCGATTCCGCCAGGGAAGTAATAGTGTTGTAAGTCGACATCGCCCAAATATCCCAGGGCGAGTCCCAGCTCCAGGTTTTTCCCATAATAGGCAGCTTAATGCGTTCCTGATCGCGGGTCAGATCGCCGGAGATTGACGTCCAGCTATCGCCGCGATTGTCGGAACGCCAAACGCGTTGTGAGGCATAATAAATGCGCGTGGGTAGATGCGGGCTGACCAGAATGGGCGAGTCCCAATTGAAGCGTTCAAAGTCTCCCCCGGCTTCCGGCTGCGGCTGAATTAAAAGGATCTCACCGGTTGTTAGGTCAACGCGTGACAGGAAACCTTGCTGCGATTCCGAATAAACAATATCGGGGTTGCCCGGTTCGGTTGCTGGCTGATGGCCGTCGCTGCCAAGGGTCAGAAACCAATCCGAATTCAGAATGCCATGGGACCAGTTTGTGCGGGATGGCCCTCCCTGGGTGGAATTATCCTGGGTGCCGCCGTAAATATTGTAAAAAGGTTCTGCGTCGTCCACGGCAACCTTGTAGAACTGGGTGACCGGCAGGTTAGCGATAAATTTCCAATTCTCAGCGAGATCAAAGCTTTCATACAAACCGCCGTCTGTGCCCACCAGCAAGTAATTTGGATCATCCGCGCGGAAGGCCAGGGCATGATTGTCCGAGTGCTTGAATTCTTCTTTCATGCCTGTAAAGGTTTTGCCTCCGTCATTGGAAACCTGCATGCGCACATCTGCGAGATAAATGCGGTCAAATTGATGCGGGCTGGCATACAGCTCCTGATAATAATGCGGGCCAGTGCCGCCGGAAACAGCGTCTGAGCGTTTTTCCCAGGTGGCGCCGCGATCGCCAGACCGGTAGACACCCCCTGTACGGCGGTCAAGTTCGATGGCTGCGTAAATCACGTCCGGATTTTGCGGGGAAATTGCCAGACCGATTTTACCCATATTGGAGGCGGGAAGACCCTTGCTTTGCTTTTCCCAGGTTTCTCCGCCGTCGGTGGAACGGTGAATCCCCGTACCGGGTCCACCTCCCATGTAAGCGGCAACATTTCGGTGACGCTGCCAGGTAGCGGCGTAAAGCTGGTCGGGGTTTCGCGGATCGATCAGAATATCCGTCACGCCGACCCATTCATCATCACCCAATACCTTTTTCCATTTCTTACCGTCATCCACTGTCTTATAAAGTCCGCGGTCACCCCCTTTTGACCATAATGGTCCCTGGGCGGCCACCCACACAATATCCGAATCTTCCGGGTGCACAATTATTTTTGAAATATGCTGTGATTCCTTCAAACCAAGATTTTGCCAGCTGGCGCCGCCATCGATGCTGCGGTAAACGCCATCACCGTAGGCCACGTGGCGCCCACCAACATTCTCGCCGGTACCCACCCAAATAACGGATTGATCGGAAGGATCGATTGTGACGCAGCCAATGGAATAAGACGGCTGGTCATCAAAAATGGGTTTCCAGGTTGTACCGGCATTATCTGTTTTCCACACGCCGCCGGAACCTACAGCAATATACCACTGGTTGGGATCATTGGGGTTGATAGCGATATCGGCGATACGACCCGACATAAAGGCTGGACCGATGCTGCGAAGTTTTAAACCGGAAAAAGTGGCATCCGTGAAAAAAGAATCTTTGTCACTTTTCTTATCCCCTTTTTTCTGTGAAAAACCGGTAGCTGTGAGGGTGACAATTAAACACAAAGCGATCAGTTTGGTAACGTAGATCATGGCTCGGCTCCCTAAGTGATTATGTTAGATAGATTGGATGTGTACAGGTACGATATTATAAACAAATTTGTTGTCTTTGGCAAAGGCGGTATGGCACGATTGTAAGGTAATTCAACGCACCAATACCATCTTGCGACTCTTCACATATTCACCTGCCCGAACTTGATAAATGTAAATTCCCGATCCCACGGCATTACCCAGACGATCCCTTCCATTCCATGTTACCGAGTAGCGTCCTGCTGGCTGTCTATGTTTCACAAGGGTATATACACTCTGCCCCAGCACATTGAAAATGCTCAATTCCACATCACCGGCTTCCGGCAACTCGTAGTTGATCGCTGTCTCGGGATTGAAGGGATTGGGATAATTCTGCAGCAATTCGAATCGAGCAGGCATTCCAGGATTAGCATCGGCAATACCCACAACCTGCTGGACGGTTCTTAAAATCCATTTATCGGGATCAAAAACAGTCGAGACTATTTCTTTGGTGAAATCAAATTGAAATTGTTGTAGCTGCTGGTCATTCCATACCGAGACCAAGGTATCCGATCCGTCCATAAAATTGAAGCGGAGCTGTACCGGCATTTCAAAAACCGGACGCCGGCCCAGATTCCCCTGGGTCTGCCGGATGGTTACTGTTGTCTGAAAAGTAGAACCGTTCTGGTTCACGCTAAATTCATAGATCGGATAATACGCGTCATATACCCACTGCTGGAAAAAGAAATCAAGGTCCATCCCGCTAACGGTTTCGCATACATTTTGAAAATCCTCCGTAGTAGCATGGTCATACCGAAAAAGCGGATCGTTGGCATATTCCGAAATGGAGTTGAAGAATAAGGAATCTCCCAATACCCCGCGCAGCATGTGCAGGGTGTAGGCCCCTTTGTAATAAATGATAGAAATAAAAATGTTGAAAGGGTCGGAATCATCCTGCAAATACAAAGTACCTCCGCTGTAGAATTCGTTGTATTGCATGTTGGCTTTGTAAGCGGCAAATCCCCCCTGGTCTTCCGCCCACAAGGCTTCAGCATAAGTGGCAAAACCCTCGTTCAGCCAACCGTGATGCCAGCTTTCGCACGTGATCATATCCCCGAACCACATATGCGCCAGTTCGTGAATGCTCACATCGAACCAGGAGAGCGACATATTATTGGTGATGGTATTGGTTTGATTCTCAATCGCACCATAAAATCCCAATTGGGTCATTCCGTATTTTTCAGTTTGAAAAGGATAGCTGCCGAAGAGAGCCGAGTAGACTGCCATGGCTTCCGGCATCTGGGCAACGCCTGCCTGAGCCTGGTTGAGATGCTCGTTGAACACCCAATAGTCCATGGGGAAGTTCTCTCCCTGCGTTCCGCTGTAAATTTGCTGAAAATGCTGGTAATTGGATATCGCAGCCATCACATAATAGGGCGGGATGGGATAGCGCTCCCGCCACTGAAAGGTTTTCTTTCCCCCGGCGACGACAACGCTGTCCAAAGCGCCGTTGGAGGTTGCGGTCAGCGGAATGCCGTTGATGACCGTATCAGGAATGGTGATATCTATATAAACCGAATCCGGTTTGTCCCCCGGCCCGTCTTTGCAGGGCCACCAGTAATGGGCTAAGAACGGGGTGGAAAGCGTGGCGATGATCGGCTGAGTGCCGGCGTGGGTTGCGTAACGCAGCCCTTTGATTCCCCCGGCCAATTGCGGAACCCCCTGGTAATAGATGTGCAAACTGCCGGACTCCCCACTTTGAAAGGCGTGATCCAGAGTGATATAGATCGAGTCATTTGCCGCCGAATAATTCGTGACATTTCCGCTAATACTGTCGATTCCCAGGGCGTGGTGCAGATTCAGCTTGATGGATTGCAGGTTATCCTCCGCAGCCCGGAAGCGGCACAACACATCCCCTTGTATGTATGGCGAGGTAATATTGATTTCTACATTCAGGTGATAGAAGGTAACGTCAAAATTGGTTTCCAGAGTTGCGGTTTGAACAGCGGCAATATGTTCCCGCCAGGTTTGCTGCTCCAGTTCGTAAAAATTCCGCAGCGCCTCAGATTTTTGGGCAAGAAGCGGGAGCGTGGCTAATACGGTAATGACAAGGAAATATCGTACGCTGAATCTTCCCACGATGATTCCTCCTCGAGATTTTTTTTGAAGATTAACAAACAAAGATTAAAGATGAAAGGAGAAAGATTAAAGATAGAGTGGAATTTGCTCGCGAAGGGACTGACAGTCTCGGGAAGCGTAATTATGACACCGCAAATACGAATAGTGGGCAAGGATTAGATAATCCAACTTGATGTTAAGCATAAAATTGAATAAACTTATCCGTTATTGAGTTTCAGATAAATACCGGAGCAAAATATGATCAAAGTTGTGACTGCCGAAGAGATGCGCGAGATAGATCGCTACAGCATCAAAGAGGTCGGCGTGCCCGGCGTGGTGTTAATGGAAAATGCCGGCGCCGAAACAGCCCAGGTGATTTTAGATTTGGTTAACGATGTTGAAAATCCGCTTGTTCATATTTTCTGCGGCAAAGGCAACAACGGCGGCGATGGTTTTGTGATCGCCCGGCATCTGTCCAACAATGGCTTGGATGTCGCGATTCTTAATCTGGTGGCGGAAAAGGAAATAAAAGGTGATGCTTTAATCAACCACAAAATCATCAAGAACATGGGCGTTCCCATAAAATTTATCAGCAAGTCTGCTGATCTTGCCAAATACGAAGAATACGAAGCGCCGGATATTATCGTGGATGCTTTGTTGGGTACCGGAATCAAAGGGGCAGTCCGCGGATTTGTCAAAGAAGTGATCGACTTCATCAATGATTTGGATATTCCGGTGGTGTCTGTCGATCTACCCTCGGGACTGGATGCAAATACAGGGGATGTGGAGGGATCGGTAATCGGCGCCGACGTTACCGTCACCATGGCGCTTCCCAAACGGTGTCACCTCTTTTATCCGGCGAGAAATTTTGTGGGTGATCTCTTTATCGCCGATATCGGAATGCCCGAGTCTGTTACATCCGAGGAGGCGGTCAAGGTGCTGTGGATTGAGGAAGAGGATATTCAGATGCCTTATCGATCTCCCAATGCCCATAAATATCAATTTGGAAGAGTTGCGATTCTGGCCGGTTCTCCCGGGTACACTGGAGCCGCCGCGCTAGCGGCACAAGCAGCATTAAAAATCGGCGCGGGAATGGTCATCCTTGGTACGCCGATAGGCTTGAATCCGATTTTGGAGCAAAAGCTCACCGAAGTGATTACCCGTCCCTTGCCGGAAACCGGAAGTCACACGATTGGAAAAATCAGTCTGCCCGCTATTCAGGAGTTACTGGATTGGTGCGATATACTTGCTATCGGTCCAGGATTAGGCAGAAGCCAGGAAGTACAGGAAACGATCATTCAAATATTAAAAGTCTTTGCCAAACCTGCGGTCATTGATGCGGATGCCCTTTTTGCCCTGGCAAATCATTCTGCTATTCTAAAGAAGAAGACCCACCCAAATTGGATTTTGACGCCTCACACCGGGGAATTTTTGCGCTTCCTACCGAATGAAACCACGGACTCAATTTCTGCAATCCCTATTGAGTTAGCGCAACAATTTGCCTCGAACCACAAACTCAATCTAATTCTGAAGGGCGCCCCCTCTTTAGCTGCTGATCCGGATGGAAATGTGTATATAAATAGCACAGGTAATTCGGGATTGGCCACCGGCGGATCGGGTGATGTGCTGACCGGAATGGTTGCCGGTTTATTGGCACAGAAGCAAACCGCGATTGAGGCGGCATACACGGCAAATTTTTTGCATGGCTTTATCGCTGATTATATCGCCGACGAAGAGACACCCCAAACGCTGGTGGCAGGTGATCTGATCACAAATATGGGGACGGCTTTGAAAATATTCGAATTACAATCCGGCATCGAAAATGACGATGATACGTTATTCTGATGATCAGGAAGCAAAACCGATCTTTTCAAATTGACGTTGCCTTGACATATTCGCGATAATATATTTAACGTTTTGCGAATCTTCTTAACGATTTTGAAGAATGAAAAAATTTGAATCCCCGGATTTTTATAACATTGATGACCTGTTCAGCGATGAAGAAAAGATGATTCGTGCGTCAATTCGATTATGGATTGACAAAAATGTGCTGCCTATCATAGAAGAATGCTATCAAGAAGCTAAATTTCCCACTCAATTAATTCCCCAATTGGGCGAGTTAGGCGTGTTGGGTGCGAATTTGCCGGAGCAGTACGGCTGTGCCGGGGTTAACAATGTGGCTTACGGTTTGATGATGCAGGAGCTGGAGCGGGGCGACAGCGGGATGCGCAGCTTTGCCTCGGTGCAGGGAGGTTTAGTGATGTATCCGATCTTTGAATTTGGGTCTGAAGAGCAAAGAGAATTCTGGCTGCCCCGATTAGCATCCGGAGAAAAAATCGGTTGTTTCGGTTTAACGGAACCGGATCATGGCTCCGATCCGGGAGGAATGGTAACCCGGGCAGTAAAGGACGGCGATTCATTCATTTTAAATGGAGCTAAAATGTGGATCACCAATGGCACCATCGCAGATGTCGCTGTGGTTTGGGCCAAACTCGATGGTGAAGTGCATGGTTTTATTGTGGAAAAAGGAACTCCCGGATTTACAGCGCCGGAAATGAAAAATAAGCACTCGTTGCGAGCATCGGTTACTTCGGAGTTGATTTTCCAGGACTGCCGAATTCCGGGAAATAATCTCTTGCCGAATTCGGCGGGATTAAAGTCACCGCTAAAATGTTTGACACAGGCGCGCTACGGTATCGCCTGGGGAGCAATCGGATCTGCAATGGCATGTTATGATGAAGCTCTGGATTACGCTAAGACCCGTATTCAATTCGATAAACCGATCGGTTCGTTTCAGCTGGTGCAGCAAAAACTGACCTATATGATTACTGAAATTACCAAAATGCAGCTGCTCTGTCTGCAGTTGGGAAGATTGAAAGATCAGAACAAAGCCAGTTTTGCGCAAGTTTCAATGGCGAAGCGAAACAATGTTTTCGAAGCGCTGGAGATTGCTCGAGCGTCAAGAGACCTGCTGGGCGCTAACGGTATCACCGCCGCATATCAAAGCATGCGTCACATGTGTAATTTGGAAAGTGTGAAAACGTATGAAGGAACTCACGATATTCACACCTTGATAATCGGCGAGAATATAACAGGGCTGGCCGCCTACAGTTAAATCCAAGGAACCGGAGTTTTATGGAAAAAAAGATTGTTCTCATTATTGAAGATGATATCCCATATGCGGATATGCTGAAGCTCGCTTTGGAGCATTATCGGTATTTGCCTTATATTGCATATTCCTCAACGGGTGGTATTGACATTCTCAAGCAAAAAAGAGTCGACATTGTTTTGAGCGATGTCGGTTTGCCCGGGATCAGCGGTATCGAGCTTACCAAAAAACTTGAGAAGATGTGCCTTGACATCCCGGTTGTGTTGCTGACCGGTCTCAACGATCTTTCCACAGTAAAGCAAGCGCTGCGTAATGGCGCCAGCGATTATCTTATTAAGCCGGTCAAGATTGATGAATTACCGGTCGTAATTGAGCGCAACCTGGAGCGCCGGCGTTTGGAATCGAGCCGGCTTCAAAAAAATACCGCTGATATTTTACTAAAAGCCTTGAAAGCCTTGATGCGGGCGCTGGATGCAAAAGATGAATATTCCAGCGGTCATTCGCAACGCGTGGTTGTTTTGGCAATGCGAATGGCCGATGAGCTCAAGCTGAATGAAGAAGAGCGCTATAAGCTTCAATTATCTGCTTTCTTGCATGATATTGGCAAGATCGGCATGCCCGACAGCATTTTAAAAAAAGCAGACAGTCTTGAAGATTACGAATTCCGAAAAGCAAAAGATCACCCGGTCATCGGCAGCAAAATCATTGCGGAGATTGAGGAACTTGGTGATGTTGCTTCTGTCGTCAGGCATCACCACGAACGCTTTGACGGAACTGGCTATCCGGACGGCCTTAAGGGCGAAGCAATTCCTTTTTTCTCCAGAATTCTGGCCATACTGGATGCGTACGAGGCGCTGGTATCGGACAGGGTTTACCGAAAAGCCATCGATACAAGTCAAGCGCTGCAGGAAATCAGCGAAAACGCAGGCCTCCAATTCGATCCTTTCCTGGTGGATGTTTTTTCCCGGGTAATTCAAAAAAACGGAAACCTTAACCCGGATGGGAAGGAAGATTTTTTGAATACTGAGCGGGGCAAAACTGATTGACAATACTCTAACCTCAAAACGAGCTTTGAAGAAGCCCCGATTAGCATGTTAATCGGGGCTTTTATATTCCAAAGTATACAACCGAATGAGCGAACTCTTTACAACAATAATCCTGGCGATTCTGGCAGTCCTGCTGTCTATTTTGAGTGCAATGTCGGGGCTGGGTGGAGGAATTTTTCTGATACCGCTCATGATATTTCTTTTCAAACTACCCCTGAAATTTGCCGCAGGGACCATGCTGCTGGCAATGGTTCCCTTCACTGCCGTTGCAACTCTTAAGAATATTCAAAATAAATATGTCAATTTTAAGATCGGGTTTATCATTCAGATCGGGGCGATCATCGGTGTGTTGGTGGGCGCTCAATACTCCGCTGTACTGCCAAATTCAGTTTTAAAAGCTATGTTTCTCTTTATAGTTCTGTACCTGCTAATCTCCCTTCAGGTTAAAGATAAATCGGAATTCAATTTTGCCGCCCAAATATACTTTCTCTTGAACCGCCTTCCCCCTCACGTTACCATTCCCGATCTGGAGAATAGCAGGGTTAGCTTCTTAGCTTTGGTGATTTTAGGCAGTATCGCCGGATTCTTTAGCGGGCTATTAGGTATTGGCGGCGGATTCATGATAGTCCCTCTTTTTATCATTGGAATGAGGTTGCCCGTTAAAATTGCGGTTGGTACTTCCCTTTTCATGATTCTGATGACCAGTTTGGTGGGCGCTATACAGCATGCCGTTCTCGATCACGTTCGTTATCACTTATCTTTCATCTTAGCCGCCGGAATGATAATTGGCGCGGCAACCGGCGCTTCGCTTTTGAAAAAGATATCGGAGAGAAAATTAAAAAAATTGATATCACTGATTTTGGTCCTGGCGGCAGTGGCGGTTATTCTACGTTAAAATCAGCGCATCATAATCATTTTTCGTGTTTGAACAAATGAATCTGACTTGAGTCTAAGAAAGTACACACCGGAACTCACAAGCTGACCCTGATCGTTATCACCCTGCCAGATGATTTTGTGCTCACCGCCGGCCAAAGACCCCTTGATAAGTCTGCGAACTGTTTTTCCCAACGCATTGTATATAGCCAAATCAACTTGTGTTCCTTCACTTCGATCAGGAACCTCAAAAATTATGGTGGTACCCTGGTTGAAAGGGTTGGGATAATTGGCGTGGAGAGAGTATTCGTTAACCATTTTATTTTGATCATTTGTGATTGAAGTAGGTGACGCAAGAATCGTGTAGGTATCTATGAGGGTTCCGCCACCTGCGATGGAATAAAAGCTAAAGTTGATGCTGTCCACATTTGCTTCAATCAGCATAGCCCCGTAATTCGAGTTGTATCTTACGACACTGCCCGGCTCCGGTGTTGAACTGAAACCATAAAGACTTCTTCCTCCGAGGCCATTAACAAAATAGGGGAATCCATTCTTGAGAATCCGTTCATAGACGTGATCATGTCCGGCCAGGACTGCGGTTGCGCCCCAAGATTGGAAGGGCCATTGCAATTCCGGTGTGTTTCCATGATTGGAACTGGAGGAGTATGGCGGATGATGAAAGTACACGATTTTCCATACGGAGGTCGATGAAGCAAGTTGTGTTTGGAGCCACTGACCCTGCGTTGAGTTGCTGGTTATCCCATCCGGTTCGTTGTCATCGCTATCAACCACAAAAAAGTGCACCGGTCCTTGAATAAATTCGTAATAGCGTTCATTTCCGGGCAGCTCAAAATAATTGTACCATCCCGATATGCCGGCATCCCAGTCGTGATTGCCTAAAGAAGGGAAAAACTGATTGACTGCCGGTCCGGGGGCGTAAGCACTGGTGCTTCCCGATGGATAGTGGATGAACTGTCCGTAAAATTGACCCACTTCATCATCCCATGCGGCAACGCTGCCGCTGCCGTAATTATTGTCCCCCTGCGTTATCACGAAATCCGGGTTCCAGCTGCTGATCAGATCGGCAACTGCCTGGGTGTTGGAATCATCATCAAAATCGCCGACGGCACCGAAGCGAACAGCCGTTTGTGCGCCGATCTGAAGGGTTAAAATGTAAAGAAATAGCACAATGCTCAATACTGATCCATACTGCTTATTGTAATGCGACATTATTGTTCCTCCATAAAGTTTATCCGGTTTGTATGCCGGGATTTTCCAAAACATTTCCTTCTTTAGCATCAGCTCGTTTTAGTAGGATAGCAAAGACTAAGCCGAATAGTCCCAAACTGGCAAACATGATCATACTGGCAGAATAAGTCTGTGTTGTGTCGCGCAACCAGCCATTTAGAAACGGGAAAAGTCCCAAACCGATATTTTGAATAAATGTCATAAGTCCGAATGCAGTGCCGACAGTTCTTTTCGGAACAACCAGCGGAACCGAAGGCCACATCGCTGCAGGGACTAATACAAACGCTGCGCCAAGCGCTATCATTGGAAAGGCGGGATAAAGGTTAGTTAATCCCATTAGTAGATAGCACGGAATCATGATCAGGGAACCCCATATCATCAGTGTAGCACGTTTTCCGATCTTATCTACAAAATGCCCTGCAAAAGGGGCAAACACCATAGAAGCAAAAATGATAATGGACGAGATTCCGCCTGCAGTACTGAACATATGGAAGAAATTATTGAACACCTGGTAGAAGAATCCGCCGGTTGCTTCGGCAATGCGGGCAACACCCCATTTGTCCACAAAGAAATCCGTTGACAGGGCGGTGAATGGAAAAATGGCAGAATAAAAAGTCACGCAGAGCAGCACCACAAACCAGTAATTGGACTTGAATAATTTGATATCCTTTAAAACAATTTTTTCTTCAGCGCCTTCTTCTTTCAGATCGACCGCTTTTTCCCCAAATCGATCCATGATGATATAGACAACATTTGCCGCCAGAGAGACCGCGCAAAACAGCATGGCAGCAATTAATGCATAGCGGTATCCCCCAAAATGGCTGGAGATTAATTCTCCGGTGTTAAAACTGAAGATGGTTCCCAGTCGGCTGACGGTAAGGGCAATCCCGAATGACAGCGCCAACTCCTTC
>WOR8_10001456_pt1 | contig 23966 bp, 16 predicted proteins | sample DeeMarSeWOR38_10_FD_19890 | JGI IMG/M metagenome (IMG submission 19890) | reverse complement strand
TGTTTCTGGGCAGGATATACATGTGGTGTGGGAAGATGAGCGTGATCAGGATATCGAGGTCTACCATAAACGCTCAACTGACGGAGGTGCTACGTGGGAGCCGGATGTTCATATTTCCACGATGTCAGGTCCACAGGGTATTCCATCGGTTGCGGCAGTCGCAGGCTGCGTGCATGTGGTTTGGGTGGATTTCAGTCTGCTCGGCAATTCCGAGATATGGTTCTGCCGTTCGGTGGATGGTGGCGTGACCTGGGAGTCCCCGGTGCAGATCTCATATGCTGCCGGGTTCTCGAGTGGTCCGTCGATCGCGGCACATGGATCGAATGTGCATATTGCGTGGGACGACTGGCGTCTGGGATGGTGGAACAGTGAGATCTTTTACCGCCGCTCGACGAACGATGGCGTGAACTGGAGCGTTGAGAATCAGCTTACTAATGATACGACTTTCTCTAACACACCGAGCATTGCTGTATCCGGGAATAATATCCATGTTGCGTGGGAAGACATGCGTGACGGCAATTTCGAGATCTACTATAAAAACTCGACTGATAACGGACAGACGTGGAGCTCGGACATGAGGTTGACAAATGAATCTACTGAATCATTACATCCATCCGTGGCTGTTTCCGGTTCAAATGTGCATATTACATGGGTGGATTACCGCGACGGAAATGAGGAAATATACTACAAAGTATCGAATGATGGCGGTCTGAGCTGGGATCCGGATATCAGGCTTACTGATGACCAGGGCTATTCGTATAATCCGTCGGTTGCACTTTACGGGCAGCAGGTGAATGTTGTGTGGGCAGACGACCGCGATGGCAACTGGGAGATCTATTATAAACGAAACCCGACCGGCAATCCGGGGATAAACGAAATCACCAAAGGCACTGCGCATAATGTGAATCTGGTTGCCACACCGAATCCGTTCTCAAAGCTGACGACAGTCAGCTTTGGCATAGGGCATGGCGCAGAGCGCATAGCGTTGGATATCTATGATGCAAGTGGAAGATTAGTACGGTCTTTTAATCTTGGATCGGGCATCCAGAATCAAGTATCCGCAGTTTCTTGGAACGGAACGGACAGTTCCAACAGGAAACTGCCGGGTGGTGTTTATTTCGTGAAGTTAGAAACCGGTGATTGTGTTGCGACGGAGAAACTGCTGCTGGTAAAGTAATATCATAAGTCGGAAGTTGGAAATTTGAAGCTGCAATTCTGGGGACAGGCATATGTTTTCCTGAGTCGCAGAATGGCTAAATAACATAATGACTTAGTGACTCTCAGAAAGGCTATGCCTGTCCCCCAGGCTATTACTGTTCAACCAGTTCGACGCGGCGGTTCTTTGCCCTTCCTTCTTCGGTTTTGTTCGAGGTAATCGGGCACACAGGGCCGACGCCTTTTGCTTTCAGGCGCTTTGCGTCGACTCCGTACTTAGAAACGAGCGCTTGGACTACAGCATCGGCGCGACGTTGCGATAGGTCCATGTTAGCGTCCAGTGAACCAACATTGTCAGTATGCCCGACAACATAAAGATTCAGCTTAGAATTCTGCTTGAGGAACGCCGCAATTTCCTTTAGTGTCGGCTCGGATTCGGGTTTGACATCAGCCTTGTTGAAATCAAAATATATGCCGTAGATCGCGACTTTGCCAGTGGTGCCGATATCCCGAGCCATGGATTTTGCATCGGCAACGATATCCTGTGTCATTGCTTTTTCTTCGCAGATGTGCAGGTCGTAGCCCTCGCCATCATTCCATGGGCGGACGCGCACCCAGGTGATCGCGGATGCTTTCTGGACCTTCATATATACGTTATACGGTCCTTCGTGTATCTTTGTACCGCCAATCATCTGAATTGCATTTATAAAATTACGCATAATCTGTATTTCACTTGGCGCCTGCGCACCCTCATTTATGTAGTAGCTAATGTAGTAATACTTTCCTTCGACCATTACGTCCTCACCTTGTTCGTTGACGAATTCCATTTGGTCGAAGTCCTTGGTTGCGCAATCCTGAATGTAGAAGTTGGGCATCCGAGATAATAGGGGATGATCCTTGCATCCTGGTTCATCCTGCTCAGCATAACTGATACCGACGATCAGGATGGATGCGATTAATGTATACATCATTATTTTATTTCTCCTGTTCATACTGATACCTCCTCCTTTGTAAACATTTTGTATGTAGCCCCGCAACATGGATCGTTCATTAATTTATGATTGCAGGTTGCGGCTCACCGACCTTGAGCAATTCCCATAGGTCGTCCAATTTGGCAGCGATTATATGACAGGCAGCACGAAAGTCAAGACCGATATTTGTCGGGAAAGGCACCAACTTCTAAAATTCTCTGCTTCGCAGAATGACGAAGTGACATAATGACATAGTGACTTTTATAAAGTTTATGCCTGTCCCCTTCGTAGAAATGTCTTGATTTTATAAACATTCCAAATATACTCCATATCAAAGTAATAAGTGAAGTTGTTGGTTTTCCCGCAAGTTTATGGGTTGTTTCTTGGTCTAAATCTTTGAAGAACTAACTGGTGAGCACCAAGCGAAAGGAGCGCTTTTTGAAAGCGATGAGCAGATTTTTAATAGTTTGCGTCTTAGTGCTGGAAATGGCTGGAATTGCTTACTCGCAGGAGCGGAGCATGCCGGCCGGTACTGTTGTTGGTCGCGTCGTTGATGCTGAACTGGCCGCGCCTCTTGAGTATGCGAATGCCGTTTTGTACGAAAAAGGCAGCAATAACCAGATCACAGGTGCAATGACCGACAGCAATGGCGTTTTTCGTCTTTTCCAGGTCAAACCTGGCACCTATACGCTTGAAGTATCATTCATGGGCTATTATCCAAAGAAAGTAGAGAATCTTGTGGTCGGTGATCAGGAAGCGGTGCGAGCAGGTACGGTAAAATTGGAACGAGCGGTCATTCTGATGGAGGGTGTTGATGTCACGAGCGAAAAACCTGCGGTTGAATTCAAGATCGACAAGAAAGTCATCAATGTAAGCAAAGATTTCACAGCCATATCCGGCACTGCAGTCGATGTCCTGCAAAACGCTCCATCGGTGACCGTTGATATTGAAGGCAATGTCAGCCTGCGCGGTAGCACGAATTTCACACTCTTGATCGACGGCCGGCCGACCGTGCTCGAACCGAATGACGCACTGCAGCAAATTCCTGCGAGTAATGTCGAGCAAATCGAGCTTATCACAAACCCGTCGGCCAAGTACGATCCAAGTGGCATCGCTGGTATTATAAATGTCATCATGAAAAAGCAGAAATCACAGGGCACGAACGGTATTGTCAACGCTAATATCGGGCTGGATGAAAAATACGGCGGCGATTTTCTGGTGAATCACCGGACCGATAAACTCAATTTGTTTGTTGGAGCGAACTACAATGACCAAACATTCCCGGGTACTGTTGCTCTGGAAAACCAGACAACGAGTGGGGACACTTCATCATTTATTCTATCAAGCGGTGATTCCAGGTGGCAGCGGAAGTTTTACGGGTTCAGGGGCGGATTAGATTGGTATCTAAGTTCCAATGATATCTGGAGTCTGGGCTTGCGGTACGGTGGGCGGGATATGGTGATGTCATCAGACCGTGATTTCGATGAATGGACCGAGCCCGGGGATACGCATAGCCTCTATATCAGCGAGACCAGTGTGAAGCGCGGTGGCAATTTCTATTCAATGAATATGGATTACGGTCACACTTTCGGCGAGAAAGAGCACAAGCTTTCCGGCCATGCGATGTTGAGTCGCAGAATGGGAGATGAGGAATCCAGCACTGAATTGCTCGATATGGATAGCACGGTCACCAGCGGACAGCGCACGACAGAAAAGGGTCCCTCAGGCCGGATGCAGTTTAACATTGATTACACTTTACCGATCTGGGCCGTGAACAAATTTGAGACCGGATACCAGGCGAGTTTAAGGCAAAGCACAGATACTAATGAAGTATATGAGTATGATACGGTGAGTGGCGAATACGAATACAGACCGGAATTCAGTAACGTCGCTGACTACGAAGATAATATCCACTCGCTTTATGCGCTGTATAAGGGAGAGTGGGGCAATTTCGGCTATCAGGGTGGTTTGCGGAGTGAGTATCAGTACCGGCTTATTGAACTGATCGGTGAGAGTGAAGACTTTACGATCGACCGGTGGGATTTTTTCCCAAGTGCGCATGTCTCATATCAATTCCCCAAGGAACACGAGATTATGGCTAGCTATACACGCAGGATAGAGCGTCCCAGGGGCTGGGAACTGCAGCCATTTGAAACATGGATGGATGCTTACAATGTTCGGACTGGCAACCCGGCACTGAAGTCCGAATACATTGATTCATACGAATTGGGATACCAGAAGCAATTCGGCCAGAATCTACTTTCGCTTGAGGGCTATTACCGAATGACGCACAACAAGATAGAACGTGTGCGTTCCGTATATGAAGCGAATATAATACTGCACTCGGTTGAAAATGTCGGCACCGACTACTCGTACGGTGCGGAGGCAATGCTGGAGTGGGATCTCTTTAAGTGGCTGAATGTGAATCTAACCGGCGATCTCTATCAATACCGCATTGAGGGCACGTTGTATGGCGAGCAGTTTTCACGGGAGAGTTTTAACTGGAATACGCGGCTCAACACAACATTAAGGTTGAGTGCTTCGACACGCCTTCAAATAAACGGAATTTATTACAGTCCCTCAGTGTCTTCGCAGGGGCGGCGCGAGGGCTTTTACACAACCAATGCTGCGATCCGGCAGGACTTGTGGAGCAGAAAGCTCTCGCTCACCCTTCAGCTGCGGGATATCCTGGGGACGGCCAAACACGAATTCACGAGTGAAGGCCGTGATTTCTATTCATACACGGAATTCTCGCGCAAATCTCCGGTTATAATACTCGCACTTGCCTACAATTTCAACCGTTATAGACCAGAGCGCCGGGGTAACGATCAGCAAGAAGAATTCGAAGGCGACGAGGAGATGTTCTAACCTGGGGACATAAACGCGGAACGCCTGATGCTGTACGCTTAACGCTGTGATTTTGAGAATGGCTTAGTGACGAAATTACACAGTGACTGTTATGGATAGTCCTGCCTGTCCCCAGATGGGGGTTGACAGGCTGGGCTGTGGATTTATAATAATCCATGGTATTAGCAATTGTATTTGCACTTATTAGTAGTGATTTCCCAATAAGCACCGCACCCAATTACACTGGATATCCTTCGGTTTGTTATGCCAATGATCAATTTTATGTCTTCTGGATCGACCAGCGGCAACTGCCACTGAGATCGTTATATGGGGCCCGTGTTACGACCGATGGAACTGTCCTTGATCCGGCTGGCCGAGAACTCTACACGGACAGCGCCGGTTATAATTGCGATGTGGCATTTGACGGAACCAACCTGCTGGCGGTCACGCGCAATCATTGTTGAACCCTGGGCGAGATAATCGGGGTGCGTGTCACTCCGGATATGGATACGATAAACTCATTCGAAATCTGTCCAAAATTTCTTATTCAAACCTATCCGGCAATAACATTTGATGGCCAGAATTACATTGTCGTATGGAGCGATAATAACTTCGGTGGCAGTTCTTATTATGTGGCCGCAGCTCGGGTTACACCGGATGGCGTGGTGCTCGATACTGGCGCTTGCATTTCCAATGGCACCGGATTGAGCGAGTATCGCGCAAAGATCGCCTATGATGGAAACCGCTGTCTTGTGGTCTGGCCAAAATCGAGCGGGCCGATTTACGGTAGGTTTCTTAACAGCCAGTGCCAACCCGAAGGGAGTGTTTTTACCATTGCATCGGCGCCAGCCGGTGGTCCAAATATCGCTTTTGATGGAACCAACTATTTTGTCGTGTGGTTTGTCGGCACGTACCCGACGCTTGAGCTGTACGGCCATTTCGTTTCGACGCAAGGTGTGCTGGTGGGTAGTCCAATCCCCATCGCATTGGGGATCGAATGTCACCGGTGGGCAGATATTGAATTTGACGGCACAAATTACTTGGTTGTATGGCAGACCGGACTGAACAATGCCGGGCAGAAAATATATGGACAATTCATCGGCACCGACGGTTCGCTGGTGGATAGTACGTTCATGATCTGTGACAACACGTATCAGGAACGCTGGTGGCCAGCAATAGCAGCATCGGACAGCAACTTCATCGCAGTCTGGGGCCAAGGCTCTGGTTCGGCATGTAATATTTGGGGCAATACAGATGTCTCGGTTACTGGCGTAACCGAAGATGCAGGATATAACCTACATGATACAGTATTGCGGCTGACTATCACACCGAATCCGTTTTCAAAACAAACACAGATTCGATTCGTGATTCAGGATTCAGGATACATGGACGAAGAATTGCGAAATTCGCATTTCGAAATGCGAAAACACACATTGAAAATATACGACGCCGCTGGTAGAGTAATGAGAGATTTCATTATACCTACTACATACTACGTACTACCTACTACAGTATCGTGGTGTGGTCGGGACGACCAGAACAGGGAATTAGGTAGTGGTGTCTATTTCGTGGAATTACAGGCCGGCGACCATAGCATCACGGAGAAAATGCTTCTGATACGATAATATTATCACCTACAGGCATAACCTTTTTATGCTTCGCATATTACTCAATTTTAGTCGAAGCAAAATTTAACAAAATATAACCCCCGTAGGGGATCTACGGCACGTTGGTTTTGTTAGCTTTCACTACAATTTACTCGCGCCTCCAGGTGACACGGAAATCAACTGATGCATCTTCGACCAGGGCATTAACGAGCTTGCCGTACGCCCGTTCCGGATCTTCAGCATTGAACACAAACACTCCACCTTCCCAGATGTTGACATTGCCGATCTCGCGTGTCTTACTCACCGATGTGTTCCAAAGTGAAGCACCGGATTCGGTTTCAACCATTCGGACATCGAGTGTCGCGTCGACTTCAGCCGAAACCGACATGCCGGCAGTGAACAGCAGGTTGATCGATATATCGGGTCTCACGTCGGAAACAAGCAACTCACCCGCAAAGACGGTCGCAACATCGTATTCCTCGCCGATCGCCTTGAATGCCGCTTTATTAAGCTTGTCGTACCCGATGTCCTTTAGTACTTCAGCTTCGGTGCCGAGGTCAACGATCCTGATCATTTCCTGATCACGGCGGATAGCTTCGGTGAACTTCTTGGTGGTAAGCGGTGCTAGTTCTCCTTTGCTTTCGGATTTGAATTGAATTATCCCCACAACTTCGTGTTGTTTGAGATCGATCCTGGGCGGGACCATCACCTTACGGCCGCAATGTGTTGTGACAAGCATCAATGCTACAATACTGAAGAGAAACAGCGCTTTATTCATTTTTGCCTCCTCTCTGATGGATTTAAATATAGGGGAGTCGAAGTACTATGTCAAGAGATTTGTCTAACATGCCAAACCTGGTGTACTGACAATATAGTCACTATGTCATTAAGTCATCGGCTGCTTCGCATCCGTCGATTACAGTGATAACACATAGATTATGGTGATACACGGCAGTCATTATGTCATTAACTACTTGTAATAGGTCCGTTCGGTTCAATCGTTACTAATGTTTGCAGTGAGATTGCTTCACCCGCCTGGGGCGGGTTCGCAATGACAGTCGGAAGGGGTCTGAGCGTAGAGCGTTTAGCGTTCTTTACGTTGAGAGTTTCTTCCTTATGTTTTCGAGTCGTTCTTTTGCTTCAGCCGAGCTGATCATGCTCCACAGTTTTTCGAGTTTTGAACAGGCATAATCCTCACAGTGAGCGCAGTTTTCAACTTCTTTCTCATGCCCGCAAGCGCGTACTTCGCATTCATTGCAGAATTTGATCAAACGTTTTCCCACGCTAAGGCAACCGTCGCAGTTTATATCTTCCGTCTTGATCGGATACTGGTCTGAGGACCACTTTTCGACAACCTGCTTCCTCAGGGTGTCGCTATCTTCCTGGGTAGCGATGTATGCGGGACAACCAGTGCAAACCAGACCGCAGTAAGCAATCATTTCCTCCATCTAATTCCTCCTTTTGCTGATGTTATTCGCTCTGCTTCATTATACCAAGCTGCCGTATATGGTCAATGGCCTTATCAGTCGTTGTTTGGCATTCGCACGGGGACAGGCATACACTTTTCCACTTTTCTGCTTCGCAGCCTAATCATCTCGAATGCTCATATTTATTTTTGCAATTTACAGTAATTCACGGATCCTCGCGCAGCGGGACAGCGATGACGAAACTGATTACGGTGATATCAAAAGTGTAAAAGTGTATGCCTGTCCCCTTTTGAGTGCCTACTCGATTTTCGTGATCTTGCCCAGCTGGTATAGGAACCGATCTCCGTCATTGAGTGCATATGCCAGCTGTGTATCGTAGTTCTTCTTGGCAGCTTCTTGAACGAAGTCTCGATAGATATAGGGTGCGTGACCGGCATGCATCGGGAACAGCACTTTCGGTTTCAGGTGTTCGATCGCGTAGTGAACGCCAAGCTGAACAGATTCGGGTGTTCCCAGGCTGCAACCGAGGATCGCGAAAAATGCCAGGTCGATATCGTTACTCATGGTGGCGAGCGCGTCGATCTCTGTTGTGTAACTCGCAGACATATCCATAGAGCCATTTGCGTGATCGCCGGGATGAAGTATGGTCAACCCATCTACTTCAATGAGAAATCCCACACCAGCGTCATTTGATCTGATCGTGCAGACCCTCATATCTCCGATCTCTTGTTCCGTGCCCGGCCCGGTATATATGTATGCCTGAGCAGTGTCGGGCGGCCGGCAGCCAAGAATGTAGTTGATATCCGTAATTTCGTTACGCCATGCGAAAATCCGGGGGTCATAGTGATCGCCGTGTTCATGGGAAACGAAAACAGCGACGTTTTCGTTCTTTATCTCTGAAGGCACGATATAGCCACTGGCGAGCGAAGCGTCTTTCGGGACAGCACGGTTTGGGAATTCATAGTAATCGAAAATCAGCAAATGGTTTTCCGTTCTTATTGCCCATCCACTATGTCCAAGATACCATATGACCGCTTGCTTGTCTTTTATTTTCGTTTTATTGAGGACGCCAGGCGTCAATTTGGCATATTTTGCTGAAGGTGCATTGTGTTTTTCCAGGAGCGACGCAATACTGGCAAAGCCGTGATAGCGCGCATAGTCCAGTGCGGTCATGCCTTCGTTATCCCGTGTGCCAACGTCTGCGCCGGCGGCGAGCAATTGGCCCACCATATCTTTCTGTCCTTTTATGGCCGCAGTATGCAGTTCGGTTCTGCCATGCCTTGTTTCTTTGAGATTCACGTAGGCACCATTCTCCAGCAGATAGTTGACGATCTCGCCATTGCAGTTACTTACTGCCAGATGTAGCGGCGTCACGCCATCCTCATCAGTTACATTTATCAGCGCGCCGCCATTAACCAGTACTTTGACCGTCTGGATGCTATCACTGCGGATAGCGAAGTGCAGCGGTGTTTCAAAGCCTGCGCATGGACAATCATCTTTCTTGTCAATTTCATGAGGGTTTGGATTAGCTCCCCTGGATAATAGAAACTCGGTGATCTCCGCACTGCGCATTGCGGCCATGCAAAGAGGCGTCCAGCCATATTCGGTTACTGCGTTGACGTCCGCACCTTTTGATATCAGCAGTTCTGCGGCGGCGACCGAACCGTTTGAGGCAATCATGTGTAGAGGCGTGCCATTTTCATTATTGGTGATATTCACCTGTGCGCCATGCTCGATCAATAATTCTACGATCTGTAAAACATTCTCGCCATTGACCAGGAATAAAGGAGTATATCCTTCTGCGGAGCGTATGTTCGGATCGGCACCCCTTTCCAGGAGGAACCGGACCAGCTCGAGCCGGCCGCGCGAAGCTGCACCGTGCAGTGGTGTAATTCCGTCGTTTGCTCGTGCGTTCACGTCGCCGCCGTTTTCAAGAATGATGGCGGCGATCTCGGGTGTGCCGGCAAAGAAGATAGATGTCATGCCCCGGCTGGTCGTAATGTTTACGTCGGCACCTTTTTCGATCAGATACCTGACCATATCCAGATGCCTGCGTCCGGCAGCGAAGACCAATGGGGTTGCACCGTTCTCGTCTTGATCATTGACCGTTGCACCTCTTGCAAGGAGCAATTCGGCGATCTGTATATTACCGCTGATCGCCGCGCAGTGTATTGGTCGGGTATTATCCATGTCACCAATTGTAATATCCGCATCTTTCTGTAGTAACAGTGTGACCGCGTCCAGATTGCCATTTATCGACGCAAGATTCAGCGGTGTCATTCCGTCCTCATTACGAAGATCGAGCCACTGTGGATCGGCGTCGAGCAGTACGCTGATCCTTTCAATTTCATTGTTGTTCACAGCATCGTGTATTTCTGCTGCGTGACTTTGTGCCAGAAAAAGCATTAACCCTATGACCATTGCGCAAGAAATGCAGCCGTGTTTCACGAATACCTCCTTTTATGATCTACCGCAGAAGCGTGATCTTCTTTATGTCACTCTCCTGTTCGGTTTGGAGCCGGCAGAAGTAGACACCGCTTGCAACGCGGCGCCCCAGGTTGTCGGAGCCTGACCATACGGTACTATAATAACCAGCATCCTGGCGTGTTTCAACGAGCGTCCTAACCAGTTGCCCGGCGATATTATAAACATTCAAGCACACATATCCAGGGGCGGCCAGATGATAACTGATCGTGGTATTATCTGTGAAAGGATTAGGTTTGTTTTGCTCAAGCATGAGCATGGATACAGGCGCGATCCCTTTGGGCATTTCAGCGACACCAACTTCGCCAAAATCACTCATTACTTGTTGGGCCACAAGCCGGGCCTGGTCTCCATCCATGAAATATAACGGAAAGCCGAAAAAGACCAGCTTGTAATCGTTCCCCAGATAACGCAGACCACAGACCGCACCCTCGTACGGACTGGAATTGTTACGCATGTCCATTGTATACAGATCCTCGGCCGCGCCGACCGAAGTCAAAGCTTCGATATTGCGCAGCACGCCGTTCCAGAACGGGTAAGGTACTTTCGCCGTATCTACTTCCAGACGCGGGTAGCCCAGCAGTCCATCCGCCGCTTGAAAAGAATCGAGCGGCGTCGTCATGGCAACATGGCTGGTCTTGAAATAGTCGTACATGAATTCACCCTGCCCGAAGGTAAATGGATATGCATTCTGATTTTCCAGATTCGCGGTCGGGCGCCAGCCCACAAACCATAGATTACCGCCACAATCAAGGTAGTCTCCGAAGTCATCAACATTGCCAGATGCAAGGTAGGAATTGAAATCATCGGCATGCCATAAAATTGAAGAGTAAGGTACGAAATCAGCCAGTATCGGTGCTTGTAGCGCAGTTCCATATTCGTATTCAGTGTATTGATACCCTTCCATTATATATCGATAAAATGCGTCCTGCAGGCTGTCGGGCGGGTTCGTGCCGTTGAGTGTTTCGTCGACAATGAGAATACCCTGATCCATGGTTATGGGGCGTCCGTAGACCTCATCGCTAAGGACGCTGTAGTTGCCTATCAGGTCAAAGGCGCGCACCGCATAGTAATAACGGTTGGCACCGGAGAGCGGATAGTCAGTATAGGTAGTATCGGTCAACAAAGTGGTATTGAGGCTGTCATAGGTCGGATTCTCATTGAGCCGGCGGTACAAACGATAACCGGCCAGGTCAAGTTCTGTATTCCTGAGCCAGGTGATCTCGATGCCCGATTGAATGGGTGTAGCCGCTACACCGGCTGGTGCGAGCGGTACGGTACGAGGTACCCCGGTAACTTCAGTTGCCAGGTAGCTGAGACGGTTGTCCGTATCGAGCGCCCGCACAATGATGTAGTATGTGGAATCAGTCATCAAAGCGGTGAGAGTGTCAACTGTGGTTGACATACCGGACACGAATTGACTATCTGTATACAGTTCGCTCTCCAGCCCCCAGTACAAGCGGTAGCCGATAACATCGGGTTCGGTATTTGCTGACCAGCTAATCTGCAGGCTGGTGCCATTGCCAATGTCAGCTACGGTCACATCGCTTACCTGCCCTGGATAGAGACCCATTATGGCGAGGGTTGCGAGCGCGGCTTTTGTTGCGCCAAGATGCATGGCCGGTGTGATATTGGCCAGGATGTCGGTTGGCCGGTGCCAGTTAGGATTTTGAAAGTACCATCTTTCTGCACCCCAAATCGCCGGGAACCCGCGGGATGAAAAAGACAGGTCATCTGATCCACCTGAGAAATATTCTTCGAAATAGGTGAGTTCAGGAGCATACAGTTGCCCGGCATGAAAGAAGAGGTTGGTAAGTCAATAACAGAAATCATATGTATAGTGTATATTACAGTTGAGCAAGCCTGCGTTGGTCCAGCCGATCATATCCAGATTGATGACCCCGCCCAAATCCAAATTGAGACTGTCAGCCCGGCGCGCATAATCATCGCTCCCCAAAAGGCCGACTTCTTCGCCGGCCCAGGTGATGAATTCAAACGAAGGTTCCCATGCATAGTTTTGGAAGATACGCGCGGCTTCGAATATTGCGGCGACGGCCGATGCATTATCATCCGCGCCCGGGGCAAAGGTCCAGGCACTCTGCGTGTCGGGCCAGATTATCGCATCATGGTGTCCGCAGACAATGTAGATGCGCGTGGGGTGAACAGTGCCCTGGATGCGGGCCACGACATTGCGCTCGTAACCGGTGTCAGGCCACGTACCATAATTTGTATGGCTGCAGTAGAAGCTGTCGAACTCTGCAGCATATCCGAAGCTGTTGAATTTCTGCCTTATCCATGCAGAAGCTGCAAATGAGCTGTCCGTGTACATCAGCCTCGTCTGGAAATCCTGGAGGCGTTGAGTATAGGATGCCAGAGAATCTGAACTTACTTGATTGACCAGGCCCTGGATAAAAGGGTCAAATTCCATATCGCGGAGCGGTACTGTTTTCGTTGTCATTTGATCCCAGAAACGTTCACCCAGTGCTTCTCTTCTGAGCGGGCGGAATTCCAGGCGCATGATTTTGAAATCGGCCAGGCTGACGATTGAGGATTTCACGATGCGCACCCGGTCTTTCATCCAGATGACCCTTGGTGGTAATTCCGTATCCGGTGTAGGGATTGTCCCAACATAGTAGTTTTCTGTCCAGGGCGATCCGTCAATAACCTGCAGGGAGTAGCCTTGTTTCAGCAATGATGGAATGTGAGCATCTTCGATTTCGGCGATCGCAGTCTGCGCTACGAACTCATAGGTCGGGTTATTGAGCTTGCGCCATGCTTTGATCTGATCAAGATCTTTCAGGTCAACGGCGACAAGAACTGGTTTTGCGAATGCTGCGCTTGTCAGCAATACCAAACCGCACAGCAGTGTCACAACGGTAAAGGTCTTCATAACAGCCTCCTGCTACTTTTCTACGACCGACTAACTTGAGAAATTATCAAGATACTTAGCTTAATCCTCATGCAAACACCAGCGTGCTGCGCTGTGCATCAAAGGCCAGTCAGAACCCGTGTCATCATAATTTTCAAAGTAAGAAACGCTGTCCCGGTCGCTGTCTTCCTCCCACTCAGGATGCGGGCCGGTAAGGAAAATCCTGCCGTCGCCGTACTCACATGCAACTAACGCGGGCTGCCCGGTTATGTCATATGTTCCGACTGTCTCGATGGTTGCGCCTGAATTCGGTGTCATAAAAGGCCCATGATAGAGCATTATCCATACTGAATCGGGATGACCCTGAGCTATTGGATGCGTTTTATTCAGATTCACTTGGCACATGCCTATTTGTGGATACGGGAATATCTCATTAATGGGGCCCTGGGCTGTGCCGGGGAAAATAGCGAGCTGGTCGGTTGCATAGGTATGACCTTGCCAGACTTGAGTATCCGCAGCAAACATCGCTCCGGCACAGGTGCCGATGTAACCAGCACCATTTCGGATCAGCTGTCTTAATTTCTCCTTACCCTGGGGCGTGATGTCTTTTATGTAGGGTCCTGCAGAGCCGCCCGGGAAATAGAAGATATCTATATGGCGGAGATCCTCGGTGTTGACAGTGCTGGCGTAGATGAATTCGACTGTGTAACCCATCCAGAGGAACATATGCCTGGCTGCGGTAACACATGCCCAGGCAGCGCCAGAATCAGCGTAGATACCTATGGTCGTGGTGCCATCGTCAATCGGCCCCAGAGAATCAGAGCAATTGACATGTGCCGCAATTGTAAGCACACAAGTTATTAACGTGATCACGGCGAGGATTTTCATCTGACTTTTATTATTTTTGTCACGATCCGGCCCTGGGATTCTACAAAGTAAATACCAGGAGCGAGATTTGTTGGCGTAACCCTCCTTCCGGAAATGTCGTAGATCGTGTGTTCTTTTAGAAAGGGCAAAAGCAGCTGTCCGCATATAACAGTCTGTAGGCTGCTCGATGGCGTGGCGTCGGGTCTGAGTTCCTCGATTCCGGTTTCTGGCCCGGTTTTGATTATCCAGAAATCATTAGATCCATTGCCAAATGATGTGGTATAGCCGCCAATGATATATCCACCGTCACTGGTCGTGCCAAGGGCGAGTGCTGATTCTGTTCCTGCTCCGCCGTATTTGACTGTCCACAGGGTATCACCAAGCGAATCAGTACGGAGCAGCCAGATATCGGACGAACCCTGGCCGGCAGTGATGTATCCGTGGTCCGGGGTCTGGTAAATATCGAAACCGTATTCGGGGCTGGAACCTCCGTAGATCTTTGTCCAGAGCGTATTGCCCAATGAATCCGTTTTCAGCAACAATACATCACCGGCCGTCCATGCGCCAGTGCCATTGATGTACCCGGATACGATGTATCCGTTGTCAGCAGTGAGATCGACACCGTAACCGACATCCTCGAGAGCGCCACCATGGGTCTTGGTCCACATTGTGTCGCCGAGCGCATCAATTTTCACAAGCCATACATCCTTGCCGCCGGCGCCGAACGAGCTCGTTGTACCGGTAATTATGTAACCGCCGTCAGGTGTTGGGTGAATTGATGTCCCGTAGTCTTCGCCCGCGCCACCGTATTCTTTTGTCCAGAGAGTATCAAGTGTAGCATCGGTCTTCAAGATCCAGAGATCGCCCTTGACCCAGCCCGAGGGACCGTCCCGGTAGCCGACAAACATATAGCCGCTGTCCGGCGTTTCGCAACAAGCGTAGGCCACGTCCATCAAAGGAGTCACGTACGTGCGTGTATACTCGGGGTATCCTGTGGTGTCTGTTTTTATGAGGTACATATTCTTGCCGCCGCCGCCGAACGATTCAGTATATGCGGCGATCACATATCCGTGATCTGCTGTTTCACGCACGAAATGCGCACCATCCATGGAAGCGCCGCCGAAGGTCGTTGTCCATACTGTGTCGCCATTGCTGTTGAGCCGGACCAGATACGCATCCTGTTGTCCAACTCCGAAAGACGAAGTGTACCCGGTCGCAATGTACCCGCCATCAGATGTCTGGCACACTGAATATGCTACGTCGACATCAGCGCCTCCGTAGGTACGCGCCCATAAGGTGTCAGGCGGGTCTGCATGAAGTAGAAAAGGGGAAGTTGGAAACAGGAAGGAGATCATGTAAAGTAAGAAGTAGGAAGCCGGAAGTAGAAAGCAGAACAAGATACAAAGCGTAAAGCGTCCTGCATGATGCGAAATGCGTACAGCGTTATGCCTGTCCATATTCCTCCTATTGTTCAGTCAACTACTGTAATCTTACCTGTAATTTCATCGTTGATTTCTACGAAATACACACCAGGAGATAAGCCAGCCCGGTTGATTTCTCTTCCAGTGATGTCGTAAAATTTCGCTTCTGGCGTGGTTCGTAATATTGCCGCACTGTTAGCAATAGTTGGGTAGAAACGTTGTGAGTGATTTGTGGAAGTTTGATGCCCGTTGATTCCCGATCCGCTGTTCTCCCACCATCTCACTTCGTGGATACCTGCCCAGCCGCTGCCCGCAAGCACATCTTGATCGCCGTCGTCGTCCAGATCGCAAACATAAAGCGGCCAAACCCGGTCAAAGTATTCCTCAACATAGAACTTGGTCCAGATAATAGGATTGCCGCCGTCATTGCGCCACCAGGCTACCTCATCAGATGTTTGTGCTGTCCCGGCGACATCCAGATCTCCGTCACCATCGAGGTCAGCAGCCTGGGCAATACATGCGTTCACAAAACCCGACCCGATTGTCTGTTTTGTCCAGGACAACGGGTTGCCACCATCATTGCGGTACCAGGCGATTGCATTACCAAGGTAGGCAACGGCTACGATATCCAGATGCTGATCTTGATCAAGATCGATGATTTGCACGCGGTGTGCGCCTGCGAAGTTGGCATCTATGGTGAATTCTGTCCACAATATCGGATCCCCGCCGTCATTCCTCCACCACCTGACGCGGTTGTCGTTCAGACTGGCACCAACGACATCGTTGTCTCCGTCTTCGTCAAGGTCACCGACGCGAACTGATTTGGCATTATTACATGAATTGCCGATCGTTTGCTCAGTCCAGGTGATCGGATTGCCACCGTCGTTACGCCACCAAGATATCAGGTTATCTAATGAAGATGCGCCTAATACGTCCATGTCTCCGTCCATGTCCAGGTCATGGGCGTATACTTCATGGGCGAAATCGTAGGCACTCCTGATCACGTGTTTGTTCCATTGAAGGGGGTTGCCACCAAGATTTTCCCACCATGCGATCTCGTCGCTATAGGACGCAGCGCCAATGACATCCTGGTCGCCGTCATTATCGAGATCCGCGGCATAGACGGATATCGCCTGGAAAAAACTTGTGTCAATTATATATTTTGTCCATTGAAAAGGACTGCCGCCGTCGTTACGCCACCAAACGATGTCGCTTTCTTCGAGTACTGCTCCAACAACATCTTTGGCGCCATCATTATTCAGATCAGAAACATAGATGCTCGCGGTTCCGTAAATAGAAGCGTCGATCGTGTGTTCGTTCCACGTTGTCTGCGAATACAATACATTCATGGATGCAAACAGGTAGGCGACAATGATTGCTAATGGTGTACATCTGCTACTGTTCATTATTCGCTCCGTTGAATTTTAATATGATTAGCCAAATTCCTCCAAAAGGTCATTGGATCTTTATGACCTTACCTTTAGTTTCACCATCAATGATGATGAAGTAGACCCCTGGTTCCATGTGTTGAGGTGAAATCCTGCGGCCGTTTATATCATAGATCTTATATTCTCTGTCACCATCCATATGCAACGGGCCGCGAATGATCGTTGGTCCAACCGGATTACCTGAAATATAGTGTCCGCCTGCTTCGTTTATGCCAACCAGGTCGCTTTCGTACCAGTAGATAGCGTCGGCACTGGTTGCCGCCGCAATGACGTCGTTGTCGCCATCGCCATCGATATCCTCAGCGTATACAGGCCAGGCGCCGTCGCAACTGCCGTGAATTATTTGCTTGGTCCATGTTATCGGCATGTTGCCGTCATTACTCCACCATGCAATATCGTCCAGGTAGTCGGCTGCGCCCAGGATGTCAAGATGACCATCGTTATTCATGTCCTTTACATAGACACCCAGGGCACCGAGAAATGAGCCGTCGAGCGTCTGCTTTGTCCACTCAACAGGATTGCCGCCATCGTTCCGCCACCAGGCAATAGCGTTGGCAGTGTAGGCCGCGGCAACAACATCGCTATCACCATCAGCATCGATATCAAAGGAGTAGACCATATGCGCCATGCCGAAGGCATTATCGAGCGTGTATTCAGTCCATGTTGTGTCGCCATTATTACGCCACCATGTGACGGCGTTTGCCAGGAGCGCCGCGCCGACAACATCCTTCAAACCGTCACCATCAATATCTACTGCTTTGACCGAGCGCGCGCCATCGAAATTGTTATCGATTGTATGCTTGGTCCAGCCAGGCGGGATGAGTCCATTGTTTTCAAACCAGGCGATTTCATCGGTGAGAGCAGCTGCGGCCAGCACATCGATATCGCTGTCACCATCCATATCCGTGGCCGTGATTTCGTGGGCGTTGAAGAAAGAGGTGGCGATGGTGTGTTTTGTCCAGTTAATTGGATTGGTGCCGCTGTTCTCCCACCACGCGAGCTCGTGACCGTTCCATGCACAAGCCAGAACATCGATATCGCCATCGGTGTCAACGTCTTCGGCGAAAACATAGCACGCGCCGTTGAAATTCGTGCCGACTGTCTGTTGCGTCCAGGTGACAGGATTGCCTCCGTTGTTCACCCATAGAGATATTGTATTATCATATATTGCTGCTCCCACAATATCGACCAGGCTATCACCGTTAATATCCCGGGCATGGACCGAGCACGCACCGTCAAAGTTGCTTGTTATGACGTGGTTTGTCCATGAGATCTGTGCAAAGAGGACTGAGGGCAACAGAAGCGCCAGGCAGAGGAGAATAGATGATCGGTTCATTATTCCTCCCGTATATATCATGATAAGGACATTCTCATTTAATCCTCACGATTTTCCTCACAATGTTGTCGTCTATTCTGATGAAATACACGCCAGGCTCGGTATAGCTCAACGGCACTTGCCTTCCTGAAATGTCGAATACTGTATAGCTGTATCCTTCGCGGAGAACAAGTTGGCCGGTGATCACCGTGGGTCCTAAGAAAGGATATTCTATGAGATCAATTCGATCTTCTTCGATGCCGACAAAATCGCTTTCCCACCATGTGATGTCATCGGCATTCAGGGCTGAGCCTAGAATATCCGTGTCGTTGTCGTTATCCATGTCGATCGCGAAAACCGAGTGGGCATAATTGAATGTGTTGGTGACAATACCGCTGATGTTTCCCCAGTAGCCGATCGTGTTCGCGTACCAGGCAGCGCCCAGAACCTCCAGGGTATCATCGTTGTTGAGATCTGCGGCATGAACAGCTCCTGCACCGCTAAGCCCGGTGACAAGGTTGTGCTGGGTGAACACTTGATTGCCGGCATTTTCCCACCAGGCAATGGTGTTGGCCAGGTATCCAGCGCCCATGACGTCGGTATCACCATCATTGTCCAGATCGGCCGCGTAAACCGCAGTTGCTCCGGCGAAATTACCGGCGATCGTGTGTTGCACAAAAATCTGGCTGCCGATATTCTCCCACCAGGCGATGTCGTTGCCTACGCCGGCCGCGCCGAGCACATCCATGTCGCCGTCGCTATCGACATCAGCGGCATAGACCGAACTGGCGTCGAGAAAAGAGGTTGAAATGAAGTGTTCGGTAAAAGACTGACTGCCGTTGTTTTCCCACCAGGCAATAGTGTTGCTCGTGCGCGCGGCGCCGAGGACGTCGATATCACCGTCATCATCCAGATCTGTTGCATAGACTGAATAGGCGCCGGGGAACGTGTTAGTGATAACGTGTTGTGTAAAAACACCTGAATTGTTTTCCCACCATGCAACAGTATGGTCAAAATAAGAAGTGGCAATGACGTCACCGTCGTTATCATTATCAAGATCAATGCCAAAAACGCAGCACGCGCCGTCAAAGTTGCTGGCGATGTTATGTTGCGTGAACATCTGATTTCCGTTGTTTTCCCACCATGCGATGGCATCGGCTTCCCATGCCGCACCCAGGACATCGATGTCGGTATCATTGTCCATATCGATCGCGTGCGCCCAAATCGCGCCGTCGAAGTCGCCCGCAATCGTGTGCTCGGTCCAGGTTATTTGACCAAAAAGCAGCACGAAAGAAAGGGTCATTAGTAATACAAGATTGCGATTCATTTTTTCTCCTTTCAGGTTAATGTACTTTTATGATCTTGAGTAAATACCCTCCTTCAATTTCGATAAAATATATGCCTGGCCCGGGGTTTTGAGATCGTACCTGCCGGCCAGAGATATCATAGATCTTCCGGACACTGCCCATGTTTGGCAAAGAACTGCTGAATATTGTTGGTTGGCTATTAACAGTTGATATTCGCCTTGATTTGTTTTCATCGATGGCAACGGCCGAATTCTCCCACCACCGTATGCTGTTCGCAAACTGGGCGGCGCCAAGTACGTCGAGATCGCCGTCACTGTCGACATCCTTGATGTCAATGCCCGTGGCACCGGTGAATGTGTTGGTGATCACGTGTTTTGTCCACTGGATAGGAATGTTGCCGTCATTCTCCCACCAGGATATTTCGTTGCTGTTGATCGCGGCACCAACAACATCGATATCGCCGTCATCGTCAATATCAGCGCTGCGTACTGTATGGGGCCGGTAAAAACCTGAACCGATCACATGCTGGGTGAAATTCTGATCGCCATCGTTCTCAAACATGAGCACCTGGTTCAGTATGCATACGGTGCAGAGAACATCTATATCGCCGTCATCGTCCATGTCATCTGCATATACGCAGCTGGGACGGGCCGATGTGTGCAGAATGAGGTGTTCTGTGAAGTTCTCATTGCCGTCGTTCTCAAACCATGAGAGATCTCCTGCCTGAGAGGCGGTCGCCAGGACGTCGATATCGCTGTCCTGGTCCAGATCAATTGCGTAGACAGAGTTGACGTTGTCCCAGCCATCTTTTATGACGTGGGGTGTGAAATTCAGGCTGCCTTCGTTTTCAATCCAGCCGACCATTGGGCTGGGCGCCTCGCAACAAACCGCAAGCACATCAGGATCACCATCTGAGTCCACGTCTTCGACGTGGAGGCGGTTCGCAAACGCCCAGGCGGCGATAACGTGGCGCGTGAAAGTCTGGCTACCGTTATTTTCCCATAGTTCGACGCCGTAGGTTTGGGACGCGCAGAGTATGTCAACATCATCATCTTCATCGATGTCCACCGCGTGTACGCCCATAGCATAGTAGGATGTTGTAGAGATGTCGTGGCGTGTGAAATTTATATTGTCCGTGTTCTCCCACCAGGACAGACAATGACCGTAGCGCCCCGATGCTACGGCATCGATATCTGTATCGCTGTCCACATCAATGCCAAAGACATACCATGGATTGTTGTAGAACGAGGCAATGGTGTGTTCTAAGAATCCGATCTGTGCGTGCCCCAATAACACAGGGGCGAAACAAATGCACACAGCGCAGAGAATGATCTTCATATTAGTCCTCCCGGAATAATCCAGTAAGTGATGGTTCGTTTGTTGAGAAAGATCCATCATTTCCGTTTCCACCGATCACTCGATCTTGATTATCTTACTCACGATCGCACCATCGATCTCCAGAAAGTAAATGCCTTGCTTGAGCGTCTCTTTCTGTACACTCCGCCCGGCGATGTCGTATAGCCGGCAGCCGCGTGCGGCGGGTAAGTTCAGGGGTCCGTTTACTATTGTTGCCTGTATGCCCCGCGTATCACGTATTGTTGATTTGTCTTCTTGAATTGCCACGTTACCGACGCACACGGTGTCACTTTTCAAAGTATCAATGTGTGAAATGATGATAATGGTGTCATTCGGGTAGGCGCCGATCTGATCAAGAGCGTCGTTGCTTGCTGGGCTGACAAATGCCCTCCCCTGATAGACCCCGGTTGCAGTATCGGTCTCAATAAGGGCAACAGCAATTCCGTTTGGATCCTGTGCCGTATGCATAATGACAAGGGCAGGTTCGATGAATTCGCTGTGCGAATCAGTTCCGGCCAGCTGTATGTACACGGTGTCACCCACTTGCAGGTTACTGGTCAATGGTGTTGAATATGTACTGTCGTTCATCGCGGTGACCGACAAGACAGCGCTCGGTTCATTAGGCGTACCAGCAGGAGGAAGGGTGTGGAAGGGTTGAAAGTTGGCAGGCCCGTTAATGAGGAAGCCGATTGACTGCGCATCTGTGACCCACCAGAAATTGTTCGTTATGTCGATCGTGGCATACGTGTTGTTGATGACTTCGTGGTCGGCCGGCTGAAAGGTATTGCAGTATATTATGTTATCATTGGCGAGCATTGAGCCGGAATCATAGTTGAGATACAGCCCATCCACGTTATCGACAATGATGTTCGATATGACAGTGGGCGATGAGCTGCCCAGTGAGCGCACCCCGCCACCGAAATTACCGGCATTGCCGGCAATTGTGTTGTGTTGAATGTATGGCGCGCTGCTGTTGCAACATGCAATTCCGACACCGTCGGTCCCCGATGAATTACCGACGATAACGTTGGCTATGATATATGGGCTTGAGTACATGTAGCAGTCCAATCCTCCGCCGCTGAATATTGAATGATTTCCCTTGATGATATTGTGTTGGATTGTATTTGATGAATTATTATTGAAGATACCACCACCCCATGTCGAAGTATTGTAAGCAACAGTATTGTGTTCGATTAGCGCGTTGCAGAAATAGGTATATATACCACCGCCAAAACGCATCAGTGTTTGATTTTCACGTATTTCATTATGTGCTATGATTAGATCTGAAGAAGAGCAGTAAATACCACCACCGCCGTGCACGAGGCTGGTTGCCGTATTACTCCTGATGATGTTATCGCGTATGGTCAAGCATGACTGGTCACAGTAGACCCCGCCGCCATTCTCTGCATAACCTCCCGTGATGGTGAAACCACTGATCTCAGTATACTGGTCACAATCAATACAGTGGATGACACTGCCCGTAGTATTGGCATTGATCGTTGTCACTGATGCGCCACCCTCACTGGTTAGCGTCACTCCGCCAGCCATGTTGATCGGGAATATTTCGCCGGATGCAGTATTATACAGGCCAGGAGCAACAAGCACTGTGTCGCCGTACGCTGCTGAATCTTCGACCGCACTTTTTATCGTCGGGACCACGGAGGGGACATGCCAGGTAAATGCCGCTAACGTATGGACCGGAATAAAGGAAAGAATAATTACCGAGAGTAATGCTACAGAACTACATTTCATCGAAACCTCACTTTCGGCACTGAATGTCTATTTTGCACCAACCGTCAGCACCGGGATGGCGCGCGAATGTGGCGGCCATTAGAAATAGATCAGGTACTTCACTTTTATCGCTCCGATCGTATATACTGGCTCCAACCGGTCATTTTCATTCTGGCGGAAATCATTGAGTGCAACGTAGAGCCAGCTCTTGGGTAAGAAATTCCACGAAAATAGAAAGCCGAACCGGTTATTGATGAACTTTGTCTCACCGATATCGGTACCCGGCGTCTCAAGCAGAATGTCGTTAAAAATGGCCAAGCTCTTATCAGCGCTGAAGCGAATATCGAGGCGCGGCCTGATCCGGGGTGTCATTGCCACTACGGTATTAGTAGTATCCCATTCAGTCCAGAGATTGCCGGACAGCACGATACTCATTGGCGGTATGATCGAATAGCCGAAAAAGAACCAGCCTGTGAGTTGATGAGCCAGGTACCACCGGCGGTAATTCCAGTTGTAGCTATAGTTACATCCGAAATTTATGTTGTTCCCTTTGATGAGTCCCCATACTGAAAAATCGGCGCTTCGGTATGTGTAGTTTGTGTCGGCTTCATAGTATTTGCCAGCGTACATATTGAGGGCGCTGCCCCAACGGTTGCGAAAACTGGAATTGACTTGGAGCCCGCCGATCGTGGACCAGTTTGTGTTTCCGGGTTCCTGCAGAACATGCACTCCAGGCGCAATATAAAGCCAGCGCAGGAATCCTGCCTGATATACCTTGCCCGGTCCGCTGAAGAGGTATAGTCTTTTCCGTCCTGCCCAGGGCACAAATCCGATATCGCTCACATCGAATTCATCCTGAATGATCTCCGCCGCGATTTTGGTATAAAGATTGCCAACAAGAAAACCCCGGTACCCTGATGAGAATCCCAATCCGCGCTGTTCGTTCTTATCGCTCATTGCACCCTGCAGGATAACCTGGTCATCGCCGCTCCGGTAGACGCCTTCGAGCCCGAGTGCATAGTTGTAGTTATCCCTGTCGATCGCGGTTCCGCTAAAAAGGACACCGATATCTGAATTGCTGAGTATTCTACGTTTTGCACGAAAGACACCGAACCACCGGTCAGGTTCGTAGAGCGTATCCTGCGTTGTGGTGTCTCCGAA
>WOR8_10006755_pt1 | contig 23979 bp, 19 predicted proteins | sample DeeMarSeWOR38_10_FD_19890 | JGI IMG/M metagenome (IMG submission 19890) | reverse complement strand
CACTGGTGTTATAAAATTGCTCCCCCTGGTTTTCAACCAGGCTGCCCATCAAAATATGAGCGCCATGGGCTTTGGCCTTTTGTTTGAAAGCGGTAACTGTTGGTCCATCCAGTGACTCGCTGTCGCTGCGGTATCTTTCGAATGAAAAAAAACCGCAGGGCCAGATTTCAGGAAGCAGAATAAGGTCACTTTCAGAGGCCTGGTCCACCAAACCGAGGGCATGCGCAACCGTTTCTTCCTTGGGCCGATCCTTCATTCCCAGCTGGATACTCGTTATTCTCATTTTATCCCCTTTTCAACTGATAGAATTATTATAGATTTTCAAGCAAGGATTTTTCAGTCGCATCAAGGTGGTGTTTAATTGCGTTAACCGCCGCCACTTTGTTCTTCTGATGAAGCGCTTCAAGGATATCTTGATGTTCCTGAATGACCTCTTGAACTCTGCCGGGGCTCGCGAGTGCCTTTTGACCCAATATGGAAATAAAATCCCTGATATTTCCCATGATCGATTCAAGCAAACTGTTCTCATAGCGATGGATCAGTTTCATATGAAAGGATTTATCCGCTTCCAGAAAGTTATAAGTTCCTGAATTTTTGATGTCATTGATCATCTGTTCCAAGCTGTCGTCAAGGGGCTTCAAATCCTCCTCACCGACTTCATCAACCAGTTGCTCGATAACATAGGCTTCGATCATTTTGCGCGCTTCAAAGAAATCTTGAATTTCTTTTGCGGAAAATTCTTTTATTTTAAAGCCACGCCCGCGCAAGGACACAAAAAAACCTTCGGCCGTCAGCTGCAAAAGTGCCTCTCGAACAGGCGTCCGCGATACACCCAAAATTTCGGCAAAGTAATTTGCAGAATAGACTTCGTCGAATTCGAGCTGGCCGCTGATGAGAAGCGCTTTGATTCTTTCGTAGGATTGATTCTGTAAAGTTCCGGGAGGCTCTAATTTAAGTATGTTTTCCATTTTATTCTGAATATGGCTCTGGGTGAAAATGACAAAGCCGGTGGTCGGATACGCTCTTATAGCATGTTGCATGTTACATACTACATGCAATATTTCGAGTCAATTTATTTCTGCGTTCCCAAATAAATTTAACAGGCGATTGGGTTTGCAAATTATGCATCAGATATAGACAAGCATGTTATACATTTTGTCTTGACATCCGGGCCCGAGCTCTGTATGCGGTATTTAATATACTGCATACCTTTTAAAGCGACCGGGTGATGCGGATCGGTTCGTATTTACTATATTTTTTAAAAGGAAATAACGAATGGAGCAAATCATACCTATTTCTCGTGCTAAGTCACTGAAAGAACAGGCATATGATAAGCTCAAAGAACTCATCATCACGGGCGCCCTCGAGCCCGGCGCCTTGCACAACGAAAAGAGGCTGGCTGAGGCTTTAGGAGTCTCGCGAACGCCGGTAAGAGAGGCTCTTTTAGAATTAAGCCGCGAAGGTATGGTCGCTTTTGTTCCCGGCAAAGGCGTTGAAATCTGTAAATTTACAACCCAGCAGGTCAGAGAAGTCTTTGAAATTCGTCGTATTATCGAAGGGTATGTCATAAAAAAAATAGCTGCCAGCCTCACGGACGCAGATACCCGAGAAATCGGCCGAATCATCAACAACCAGGAAAAAATGTTGCCCAGGACTGAACGGCCGGCATTCATCGAATACGATAAGCAGTTTCACCTTTATCTGGCCTCCAAGATTGGAAACAAACAGATCGAATCGATTCTCGACAACCTTAGGGATCAAATGCACCTCATGGGCATTCGGGCGATTGCAGATGACTCCCGTATGAAAACGGTTATCGAAGAGCATCGCGCAATTTATTCCGGTCTTCAAGAAAGAAATCCTCAAAAAGCCTTTGATGCCCTGATAAACCATCTTGAAAACACCGAGAAAACCATAGCCGAAAAAATTAAAACCCAGGAAATAAATAAAGGAAAATCAAATGAAGCTTGATCAGATGGACGAAACCTTTCAGCGGATGGATTCCAAGGGGTTTTTTCGTCTGGAGATTCCTGAAAAGCTGAATATGGCCAGGCTCGTGGTTGACTACTGGGCAGAGCATGGCCGTGGGCAGGATACGGCGATTTATTACAAAGATCAGCAGATCACCTACCATGATCTAAAAGAGATGACCGATCGTTTTGCCAGTGCCATGCATCGACTCGGTGTGTCCAAAGGTGATACCTATCTCATCCGGACCCCCAACCAGCCTGAGTACATGGTTGCTTTTCTCGGTGGACAGAAAATCGGAGCTGTTCCCATCCCCACCAGCACCATGCTAAGGGAATATGAACTGGAGCATATTATCAACAACAGCGAAGCCGTGGCCGTGATCACGACCAGCAGTTATACCAAAGCCATCGAAAATATACGCCCAAAGTGTGCAACGCTCAAGCACGTCATTGTCATCGGCAGCACTCAAGGTGATCAGGTTTCTTATACAGATCTCCTGAAAGACGATGCCGGTTCCCTGCCATTTGTGGAAACCCATAAAGATGATCCCTCTTTTTTCCTGTATACCTCCGGGACCACCGGAGCACCGAAAGGGGTGGTTCATGGCCACCGGTTTATCATCGGCGCCGGTGACCCCATCGGCAAGTTCACCATGGGATTAGAAAAGGGCGATATCTGCGGTGGTCCGACCGCACTGACCTGGATGTATGCCCTGGGGCACAACTTTTTATTTGCTTTCCGCTGGGGTGTTGCCACCGCCATCTATGCCGATGAACGCTTTAATTCAGAAAGAGCCTATGAATTCATTCAAAATCACAAAATTACCATATTTGCCGGCACGCCGACCATCTATCGAATGATGCTGGCAGTCAGGGATGCTGAAAAAACATACGATACCCGCTCTTTAAAATACTGTCTCAGTTCCGGAGAGCCCCTGCTGGCCGAGACCTGGCGGGAATGGATGAGGCGCTTCGGCGTCAAAATCATTGACAGCATGGGGCAAACCGAAGCCCATGAATTCTGCACGACTCAAACTCAGCTGCCGGTAAAAATTGGCTCCATGGGAAAACCTCTGCCGGGAATTGAAGTCGCTATTGTCAACGATAAAGGTGAAAGACTTGCGCCGGGTGAAATGGGCCATCTTGCCATTCGCAGGGATCATCCGGGTCTTTTTACGGAATATTTTAAAATGCCCAAGCAGATGGAAGAAGTTTCTCTGCCTAACAATTGGTATGACACCAAAGACCTGGCCCATGTGGATGAGGACGGTTATTTCTGGTACGGCGCCAGGTCCGACGACATCATGACCAGTCATGGATACCGCATCTCACCGGCAGATGTCGAAACCGCTCTGCAGGAACACGATGCCGTGCTGGAGTCAGGAGTGGCCGGTGTCAAGGATCCGGAAATGGGTGAAAAGGTAAAAGCATGGGTTGTTCTGCATGACGGCTTTAATCCCACCCCGGAATTGGCCAAAGAGCTTCAGGATCATGTCAAAGCCATCATTGCGCCCTACAAATATCCGCGGGAAATTGAGTTTCTGAAAGAGCTCCCCAAAACATCCTCCGGAAAAATCCTGAGAAGAGAGCTTCGACGGTGGGACAAAGAAAAAAACCAAATTCAAAAGGAGCGCCCCTAGCCATGCGATTTCAATTTATGGTTGAAGAAAAAACCGGCAAAAAAGAGATCGACTATGAGATTAACGGGGCCGTTTTATGCGGCTACACGGGACGCGACCAGGCAGCGGTTCGCAAACATATTGAAGAGTTGGCCAAAGAGGGTATTGAACCCCCGCCTTCAGTGCCGACCTTATACCCCAAGCCACCCTGGGGTTTGACCCAAAAAGATGCGATTCAGGTCGAAGGCCGCGAAACTTCGGGGGAAGTGGAATTCTGCCTGCTGGTCGATGAACAGACTGTCTATGTCGGTGTTGCCAGCGACCATACCGATCGGGAGCTTGAAAGGATTGACATCCGTAAATCAAAACAGGTATGCCCCACGGTCCTTTCCCGAAGCTTATGGAAGTACGAGGAAATCAAAGAAACCTGGGATCAAATCCAAATACGCAGCTGGGCGATTAAAGATGGACAAAAAAGCATTTACCAGGAGTCAACATTAGGATCGATTCTACAGCCGGCAGATTTAATCCAGCTGGTCCATCAGCAGTTAAATAATCGCATCAGCGGCATCGTGCTTTTTTCGGGCACACCGCCGCTTTTAGCCGGAGAAATGATCTTTGCAGATCGTTTTGAGGCAGAGCTGATGGATGCCAGATTTAATCGCAAAATCACCGTTGAATATGACATTCACACACTTGATTGGTTTAAGGAATAAGGTCTTTTAAAGCACTTTTAGAATTTAAGGAGAAAATCAAGCATGCCAGAAAAGCAACAAAAAAAGTGGGTCGGCAAAGGAATGCAGCGAAAAGAAGACCTCCGCCTGCTGACGGGTCGAGGACGCTTTATGGACGATATCCGTCTGCCGCAAATGAAGTATGCAGCCATACTCCGCAGCCCCTATCCGCATGCATGGATCAAGGGAATGGATGTAACTCAAGCCCTGAAGGTTTCCGGGGTCAGAGGTATCCTGACCGGCGAAGACGTGGCCGCCATGTCGCAGCCTTTTCCGGTGGGCGTGCCGATTCCACCCAAGTATTACAGCTGTGCGGTGGACAAGGTCCGCTACGTCGGTGAGCCGGTAGCCGTGGTTGTAGCAGACAGCCGCTATATCGCTGAAGACGCGCTGGATGTAATCGAGGTCGACTACGAGCCGTTGCCGGTCGTGATGGGCATCGAGGAAGCTGCCGAAGCGGATGCGCCTGTCCTGCACGAAAATATCGGAAGCAACATTTACTCCCATCGACTTTTTCAATATGGCGACATGCAAAAGGCCTATGAAGAAGCGGATCGGGTGGTCAAAGGCAAGTTTCTTTTTCCCAAATACGGATCGACGCCCATTGAAACTTATGGAGTAATTGCTTCCTACAATCCCTTCAACGAAGAGTTTGTCATCTACAACAACTACCAGGGCCCATTTGTCAATCATTCCCTGGTAGCCATTGCCCTCGGCATTCCCGAAAACAAGATGCGCTGGATTGTGCCCACCGATATCGGCGGCGGCTTTGGCACCAAAACGGGCATGTATCCTTACATCGCCTTAATCGCGCTGGCGGCCAAAAAAACAGCCATGACGGTCAAATGGATTGAAGATCGCCGGGAGCATCTGCTGGCCAGCGCCACCGGAACCGATCGCGTCACTTACATGGAAGCGGCGGTCAAGAAAGACGGGACGATCCTGGGCCTCAAGGATAAAGCCATGGACAATACCGGCGGATACATCCGCGCCCCGGAACCCGGATGCGCTTACCGCAGCACCGGAAATCATACGGGGGCCTATCAGATCCGGCATTTAGATCGAGAAGTCATGGTTGTGGCCACCAACAAATGTCTGACAGCCCCCAACCGCGGATACACCTGCCAGGAACTTTACTTCAGCGTTGAACGAATGGTGGACATGGTTGCGGCGGAATTAAAAATGGATCCGGCTGAAATCCGGTTTAAAAACTTCATTCAACCCGATCAGTTCCCTTACACCACGGCCACCGGCGGGGTATACGACGCCGGCGACTATCCCAAAGCCTTCCAGATGGCTCTGGACAAGATTGACTACCAAAAAATGCGTAAAGAACAGCTGAAGGCCCGCAAGGAAGGCAGGTATATCGGTATTGGACTGGCAACGGTCGTGGATCCCTCGGTGACCAATATCGCCTACGTCACCCTGGCCTTGACTCCCGAACAGCGGGCCAAAGGCCACCCCAAGTCTGGATCGGGGGAATCGGTGATCGTCAAACTGGATCCCCTGGGGAAAGCCCATGTGATCGCCTGCACCAATCCTCAGGGACAGGGACATGAGACGGTCATATCACAGATTGTTGCCGATGAACTGGGTATTCATCCTGACGATGTTTCAGTCAGCGATGTGGTCGACACCTATGACCGTGTTTATACCATCACCACCGGAAGCTACTCAAGCCGCTTTGCCTCCGTGGGGGTCAATGCCGTTGTGGCAGCAACCCGCAAGGTAAAGGAAAAAATGAAAAAAATTGCCGCCCATCTATTGGAGGCCAACCTCGAAGACATTGAAGTCAAAGAAGGCAAGTTTTACGTCAAGAGCTCTCCGGAAAAATCCATTCAGGTCAAACACATCGCCGGCACCGCGCACTGGAACCAGACCGCCTTGCCGGAAGGTATGGATGTGGGTCTTTATGCCAGCAGCCTGTTAACCATGCCGACTTCCCAGCCGCCGGACTCATTGGACCGCGTGGACTCTTCCAACACCTATGGATTTATCGCCGAAGCCATTGTTGTAGAAGTGGACCCGGCAACCGGCCAGGTTGATTTCCTCAAATGGGCCAGTGTGCATGACGCCGGAACCGTTCTAAACCCCCTGCTGCTGGAAGGACAGGTTATGGGAAGTATTGCTCATGCTCTGGGGGGCAGTCTTTATGAAGAATGGGCCTACGATGAAAACGGACAATGCCTGACCGCATCCTTTCAGGACTATCTTGTGCCGACAGCCATGGAGGTTCCCAAGGTGGATATCGGACATGTGGAAACCCCCTCTCCTTTTACCGCTCTGGGTTCAAAAGGAGCGGGCGAAAGTTCCACCATGTCGGTGCCGGTGGCGATTGCAAATGCGATTGCCGATGCCCTGGCGCCTTTGGGCGTAACCATAAATGAACTGCCGCTGAGTCCCAATAAAATCTGGCATTTGATCCAGGATGCCAAAAATCGGCCTCAATTGAGTTAAAATTCAATTGGGAGTTATCAGTTATTGCGGAGATCCATTATGAAGCTGGAAGGAACATTTACTTTCAACGCCCCCCAGGAAAAAGTCTGGGAGGTTTTGACCAATCCAAGGCATCTTGAAAAAGCCATCCCGGGTTGCGAAAAATTAGAAGAAATCGAGCCCGGCAAGTATGATGCGACCCTGAAAATCGGGATCGCCGCCGTTAAAGGAACCTACAAGGGGATGGCTCAGGTGGCGGATCCCCAGCGCCCGCAAAGATATCGCCTGATTGTCGAAGGCGGCGGCAGCCCTGGGTTTGTGAAGGGAGAGGCCCTGATTGAACTGTGCCATCAAAACCAGAGCACAGTCGTGACTTATCAGGGCGAGGGACAGGTCGGCGGACTGATCGCAGGCGTCGGCCAGAGATTGATCAGTGGAATCGCCAAAATGATGCTGGGTCAGTTTTTTAAACAAATCGGCAAGGAATTAAAGACGCTCTAGCTGTGCGTCACGGGAGAACGAATATGAAACCATGCGCGTTTGAATACTTTAGCCCCCAATCGGTCACAGAGGCGGTCGCGTTGCTGGATCGTTACGGGGATGACGCCAAGATAATTGCCGGGGGACAGAGCCTGGTCCCAATGATGAATTTCCGGCTGGCTCGCCCCGAAATTCTGATTGACATTAACGGGATCAGGGAACTCGAATACATTAAGACCGAAGGCGATGAGCTTGTGATTGGGGCTTTGACCCGCGAAAGAGATGTTGAGCAATCACCATTGGTCATTGAAAAATGGCCCCTCCTCTCCAAAGCCGTCTCGTACATCGGACACAGCACCATCAGAAACCGCGGAACAATAGGCGGCAGCCTGGTGCATGCTGATCCTTCCGCCGAAATTCCAACCTCGCTGTGTGCCCTCAATGGAAAGGTAAAGGTTATGGGGCCATCCGGGGAAAAAGAATTGGCGCCCGAAGAATTCTTTCTGACCTATTTGACCACTTCGCTGGAACCATCGGATCTGCTGGTGGAAGTGAGGATTCCCGCCCTGCCGCAGAAAACGGGCTGGTCTTTCAGGGAATTGAGTCGGCGCTCCGGTGATTTTGCCATCGTCGCGGTGGGCATTTTGCTTTTTACTGAAAAAACCGGCGTGTGCAGAGAAGCGCGAATCTCGATGGGCGGCGTCGCCCCGACCCCTGTACGCGCAGAACGAGCCGAGGCGCTGTTAGCCGGTCAAAAAATCAGCGAAAAACTGATCGAGCAGGCTGCGCAACAGGCCGCCGAGGAGACCGAAACCGAACCCGATTATCACGCTTCGGCTGAATATCGCAGGGATATGGCACGGGTTTTCGTCAAAAGAGGACTACAAGAGGCATGGAACATGGTCAATGGAGGTCAATAGAATGACAGACAATCGTCGCATTATGGTAAAGGTCAATGGCGTGGATTATGAGCGGTGGGTTGAGCCCAGGCGGCTTTTGGTTGATTTTTTAAGAGACGATTTGGAATTGATCGGAACCCATATCGGCTGTGAACACGGCATATGCGGCTCCTGTACCGTTTTGCTCAACGGCAGGGCGGTGCGTTCCTGCCTGATGTTTGCCGTCCAGGCCGACGGTGCCGACATTATGACCGTTGAGGGACTTGCCGATAGTAAGCAACTGCACCCGCTTCAAGCGGCGTTTCGCGAAAAGCACGGTCTGCAGTGCGGATTCTGCACCCCCGGCATGCTGATGACCGCCTATGAATTTCTCAATGAACATCCGGACCCGAGCGAAGCGGAAGTCAGAAAAAACATGTCCGGCGTATTGTGCCGCTGCACGGGATATAAACAGGTGGTCGATTCGGTGATGGAAGCGGCCCGGCAAATGAGAAAAAAATGATCTTCCAACAAATTATCAACGGTCTGATGTTGGGCGCCACCTATTCACTGGTGGCGATCGGATACACCCTCATATTCGGCGTGCTTGGAATACTGCATTTCGCGCACGGTGAAGTTTTAATGGCCGGTGCTTTCATGGGGCTCTATATCATCGCCTGGAGCGGCCTGCCGCTTTATATTGGGTTGCCCCTGGCCATGCTGGCTACAGGCATCCTGGGCGTTTTAATCGATTTGTTGGCGGTCCGTCCCCTTAGAAAGGATTTTCATCTGGCGCCGCTTTTAAGTACCATCGGCGTAACCATTATTCTGCAAAACCTGGCTGTAAAACTTTTCGGCGGATTCGGGACCCGTTTTCCTGACGCCATCGGAACCACCAACTACCAGGTCGGGTCGTTTTTCATCAGTTCGGTTAACGTTCTCATACTGGGGATTTCTTTGTTTTTAATGATCGGCCTGTATTTCTTTATCTCCAAGACCAAGATTGGAAAAGGGATGCGGGCGGTTTCTGAAAATCACATGGTCGCAGGCTTTTTAGGCGTAAATGTGGACTGGATTGTTCTGATTACCTTCGGAATCGCCTCCGCCCTTGCCGGCGCCGCTGGAGTGATGATCGGGTTGTCCTTCCACGCCATTTCTCCATTTATCGGGCTAACATTTGCCCTCAAAGGGCTGGTGGTGATGCTTTTAGGAGGTTTGGGCAATGTGGTCGGCGCAATGATCGGGGGACTGATCCTGGGACTGGCGGAGGTGTTCAGTATCGTTATTCTGCCCACCGAGATTAATTTGCAGGACATTTTTTCATTTGGCATCATGATCCTTATTCTGATTTTCAAACCTACCGGGCTTTTCGGAACGCGGATCAGGCAGGGTTAAAAGGGGTATTGATTTGGATTATCTGATATCCGTTATCTCGATTGCGGGCATTAATATCATCATGGCCCTAAGCTTCTATCTGCCCTTTATGACCGGCCAGATATCACTGGGTCAGGCCGGCTTTATGTCCATTGGTGCTTACGCATCGGCGGTCTGCACGGTTAAATTCGGCCTGCCTTACGTACCGGCAGTTTTGATCGGCGGACTATCTGCCGCGATTGTGGGCTTTATTCTGGGAATTCCGGCCCTGCGCATCAAAGGCATTTATCTGCTGCTTTTGACGCTGGGATTTGGCGAGATCGTCCGGGTGGTTTTTATCAACATCGATTATATCGGTGCCGCCGCCGGCTTTCCCGGTATCCCCTATCAGGAACACACGCTGCTGTATGCATACGGGATGATACTGATATTGATCGTATTTTTTAATCGGTTGCGCAAATCCCGCATGGGCCGCGCTTTCCAGGCAGTCGGCAGTGACGAGAATGCAGCTGAAGTTATCGGGGTAAACATCATTGCTGTCAAGCTGGTCGCTTTCTCCAGTGGCGCATTTATTGCCGGTATGGGGGGTGGAATCTTTGCCCACTACCAGGAGTACATTGAGCCCTTCATGTTCGACGTCATGCATGCTGTTGAGTTCATCGTATTTACAATTTTTGGCGGGATTCAGATCTTCTGGGGTCCTATTTTCGGGGCTTTTGTTCTAACGCTGGTTCCGGAATTTTTACGATTCATTCAGGAATGGCGTATGGAATTGTACGGAGCGCTGCTGATCGTCATGATGATCGTTAGACCCCAGGGTATTATCAGTCTGGATTCGGTGAAAATGGTTGAAAATGGACTTCAGAGGCTTTTTGGGAAAAAGACCGCCGGCGGCCTGAGTCCGGGTCAAACGGAGAGCAAATGATCCTTGAAATAAAAAATATCATAAAATATTTCGATGGATTTTGCGCTCTTATGAATGTAGGCCTGGGTGTTGAGGAAAATGCATTGCATGCCATAATCGGACCCAATGGCGCCGGGAAGACCACGCTGTTCAACCTGATCAGCGGAATGTTTGATGTTAGCGAAGGCAAGATCGATTTCCGCAAAAGGCCTATCGATGGACTGAAACCGCATCAGAGAGCCCGCCTGGGAATTTCCAGAACCTTTCAGATCGTGCGGCTTTTCGGCCAAATGAGTGTTCTGGAAAATGTCATGCTGGGAAGTCATTGCAAGACCAAAAGCGGTCTTCTAAAAACCTTCTTCAGGATTTCCACCAAAGAACTGGAAGAAGAGAAGATCACCCGTGAAAATGCGATGCGCTGGCTGGAGTTCGTGGGGATCCCCCACAAAGCTGACCAGGTTGCCGTCAACCTTCCCCATGCCGAACAACGACTCGTTGAAATTGCCAGAGCGCTCGGTCAAGATCCGGATTTATTGCTCCTGGACGAACCTGCCGCCGGAATGAATCCGAAAGAGACCCTGGATCTTGAATCGCTTATCGTCAAAATCAATGAAATGGGAAAAACCGTTCTATTAATAGAGCATAATATGGACCTAGTCATGGAAATATCTCATGTAATTTCAGTGCTCAATTTTGGTGCTAAAATCGCCGAGGGCAAGCCGTCAGAGATTCAGAAAAATCCTGCAGTTATTGAAGCTTTTTCCGCCGGATACGGCGGGGTTCTCGCCATCAAAGATGTCAGTATTCAAGTAAACCCGGGCGAAGTGGTGGTTCTAATCGGCGCCAATGGTGCTGGAAAGAGTACCCTTTTGAGGACCATATCGGGCGCATTAAAGCCCAGAGAGGGCCAGATCGTCTATCAGGACCAAAAAATCGACGGCGTCAAGCCCCATGCGGTTGTCAAGATGGGGTTGGTTCAAGTTCCTGAAGGACGGGGAATTTTGGGCCGCATGACCGTCAAAGAGAATCTGGAAATGGGCGCCTATCTGCGTTCCGACAAAGATGGAATTACCGCGGACATGGAAAAGGGTCGGGCATTGATGGCAAAACCGCAATTGCTGCTGATGGATGAGCCCTCGCTCGGACTGGCTCCGGTTTTAGTGGAATTTATCATCGATACCATCGATGAGCTGCGTATGCAGGAAGGCTTAACCATTCTACTGGTGGAGCAGAATGCCAACCAGGCGCTGACGATTGCCGATCGCGGCTATGTCATGGAAACCGGGCGGATCGTCCTCGAGGGCGACAGCCGGACGTTGCGTAACAACGAAGAAGTTCAACGGGCGTACCTGGGCAAATCCGGCAGGATGGCTGACGGCTAGATTTGGAATTTTGATATGAAGGCGCGTGCAGGCGATTAATCACAGTTTTTCATAAGGATCGTGTATCAAAAAGGAGGTGAGTGGAGGAAAATAAGGTACAAACCCAACGGGTCCATGTCGTATCAAATCAACCTGAAAGGAGGATACCATGGTAAAACACAAAGCTTTTTTGCCAATTCTAATTTTCACATTTTTTCTGGTAAGCAGCCTGGCCCTTGTTCCGGCATCTGAAGCAGGAACGCTTTCCGGTGACACGGTTAAAATCGGAGGCATCTATTCCGTATCAGGGGTCTGCGCTGAATGGGGCACAGCCGCCAAGATTTCGGCTGAAATTGCGGTTGAAGAGATTAACGCCGCCGGCGGGATCGGCGGTGTCCCGATAGAGATGATCTGGTATGATGTGGGCTGCAAAGCACCACCCGCCATCCCGGTGACCGAAAAACTCGCCAAGCAGGACAAGGTCCTGGTGGTTAACGGACCGTGTCAGAGCTCGGTCTGCGAAGTGATTTTTCCGAAGCTTAACCGCCTGAAAATGGCCATGATTTCTTTTTGCTCATCCAAGCCGGGGCTATCCGCGCTGAGTCCCTGGGCATTCAGAAATACATTGACCAGTGACAAGCAGCTTGAGCCGGCGGTGACAAAGTGGAAAGAAAAGTACGGTATCAAGTCGGCCGTCATCCTCTATAATTCGGAAGATGCTGTTTCCACGGTCGAGGGAAAAAATATTATGCCGGTTCTGTTTGAAAAACATGGGATCGAGCTTAAAAAAATGTTCACGTTTCAGACTCAAACCGTTGATTTCGCGCCATTTATGACCGAGGTCAAATCCCTTAATCCGGATGGGATAGCGGTGGGAAGCTGTTACGAAGCCGGAGCGAAAATTGCCATTGAAGCTAAAAAACAAGGTATCAATGCTCCCATGCTGGGCGGGGCCTGCAACAGCACGCCCGGGCTAATCGAAATCGGCGGGGAGGCAGTGGAAGGTTATTATGGTTCAACCGCCGCCTGGATTGGCGGCAATCCGGACCCCAGAATGGTCAATTATCTGGAAAAATACATGGCACGCTCACCCGGCGGCAAGGAGCCGCCCTACGGCGGCCCGCGATCCTATGACAATATTTACATCATCAAGAAGATCATGGAGGAAGAAGGGGTGACCAACAAATCCGGTGATCTGGAAAAAGATCGCGAAAAAATCCGCCAGGGCTGGCAAAAGTTGAAAAACTTCGACGGCATCTCCGGCATCACGACCATGGACGAAAATGGCGACGGTATCGGAGGTGTGAGAACCCTGGTCGTCGAAGGCGGAAAATTCATAGCCAAATAAAATCAGGCTGTTTATGTAAACTTAACTAGCCACTCGTCATGGCTTATGATCTCGCTCTGAGTTCCTGGCGAGTGGCTATGCTTTCTGCTCTCGGTTTGCCAGTTGAGCCAGTTATTCCGGTTGAGCCCATTAAAAAAGAAAAGGGGTCTAATTTTATCTTTCTTTTACGGGCAACGGGCCAACGGGCTCAACTTGTGAGCATTGAATGCCTTTTGGGGATGGCTGACAAACAGATTCATAAACAACATATGAAATATACGTAATGAACCAAATTAGGAGGTAACAGCATGGCGGAGATTGACCGGATCCTGGAAGACGTCCGAAAAGACGAGAGAACCCAACTTACTGAATTTGAAGCCAAGCAGGTTTTGGCAGCGGCGGGAATTGGCGTCACGCGTGAGAAATTGGCCACCAGTGAGCAGGCCGCGGTATCCAGCGCTCAAGAGCTCGGATACCCGGTGGTATTGAAGATTTCATCGCCGGATATTTTGCACAAAACCGAAGCCGGCGGTGTCAAGGTCGGACTGACTGACGATGAAGCGGTTCGCCAGGGGTACCGCGAAATTATGACCGCCATAAAAGCGAAGCATCCCAAGGCAAAAACAGTTGGCGTTCTAGTCCAGGAAATGGTCGGTGGCGGCATTGAGACGATTTTAGGCGTAACCAACCGCCCGCCCTTCGGCCCGGTGGTGGCTTTTGGCCTCGGCGGCGTGCTGGTCGAATTGTTGAAAGATGTCACACTGCGCCTGGCGCCGATTGATGAAAACGGTGCTGCCGACATGCTGGATGAAATTAGAGGGTCAAAGATGCTCGACGGTTACCGCGGGCAGCCGGCGGCCGACAGAACGGCGCTGGCCAAAACCATTGCACGGCTTTCTGATCTGGCGGTCAAGTTGCATGCAGATATCGAAGAGCTGGACATCAATCCCCTGGTAGTCAGCGGCGATCGGATCCTGGCTCTGGACGCTTTGATTACGCTCAAACAAAAAGAAGGAAACGCGGATAAAGAACCGGCGATAAGCAAAAGCCTGAATGATATCAGGGCTGTCCTGGAGCCTAAATCCGTAGCCGTTATCGGCGCATCCACCAACCCGACGAAAACCGGCCATGTTTTGCTGAAAAATATAGTGGTCAACGGTTTTCCAGGCAAAGTCTATCCCATCAACCCGAGTGCCGATGAGATTATCGGGCTCAAGGCCTACCCCAAGATTCTCGATGTGCCGGGCGAAATCGATCTGGTCTTCTTTTTGCTGCCGGGCAAGTTTGTCCCCACTCTGTTTGAAGATTGCTACAAGAAGGGCGTCAAGGCCGCGGTCATCATCGCGGCGGGCTTTGCCGAGGTCGGAGAGGAGGGCAAAAAAGAGCAGGAAAAACTGGCCGCGCTAATCAGAAAGACCGGCGTCCGCTGCATGGGCCCCAATTCAATCGGATTCATTAACATGGACCAGAAACTGGTGGCCAGCTTCATCCTGTTTGAAAACTGGGAAGATGGTACCATCGCACTGGGAGGCCAGTCCGGCATATTCGCCGGAGCGGTGGCCGATCAACTGATGACCCGAACAGTTCAACGCATCGGCATCGGCAAAAGCGTGATTTTCGGGAACAAGATCGATCTGGACGAAAGCGATTATCTGGAGTGGGCCTGGAAAGACCCGGGAAGCGAAATCGTGGCGCTTTATCTGGAGGGCATGCAGAATCCCCGCCGCTTTTTCTCAATCGCGAACAAGGCCAGAGCAGACATGCCGATAGTAGTGCTGAAACCCAGCCGCACGAAATCCGGCGCCAAGGCCTCGGCCTCGCACACCGGCTCTCTGGCCCTCGACGATGCGATCGTCGATCATGCCTACCGGCAGTATGGAATAACACGGGCATACGACCTGGAAGAATTTTTAGAGTATATGAAGGTATTTCAGTACCAGCCGCTTCCGCAGGGAAATCGGGTCGGTATCGTGACCTTTAGCGGCGCCAACGGGGTGATGGCCTCGGACGAATTGGAGGCAAGCGGTTTTGTGCAGGCCGAATTCAGCCCCCGAACCCGGGAACGCATCAAGAAGTTCTTGCCGGAATGGCAACCGCCCGCCAATCCGCTTGATCTCTGGGCCGCCCTGGGAGCCGGAAACCGGATCGCTCACGAGGAAGGCATTCATTCCGTTCTGGATGACGAAAATGTGGATGCCGTTCTGGTCATTCTTCTGGGCCTGGCCAATGCGGATTTTGAGGGCATTCGGGAGGTTTACCAGAAAGCCAAAGCGCTTCATCCGGAAAAGCCGCTCTATTCCGTGTTGCTGGGCGGTGAGGTGAAGCAACGATGGCTCAAAGAAGTCGACGGTTTGAACATGCCTTTTTTCGAAACCACAGGGATCGCCGTCAAAGCCCTGACCGCTGCCAGGCGTTACGCCATCGATCGTGAGCGGATGCAACCGGACCCGTTGCTGCCATCCTAAGCAGCGTAAGCGGAGCGGTTATATATTATGATTGCCGATTGGCGCGGAAAATAACGAGGTATAATTCAAATAATTAAGGAGAGCAGGTGTTGCAGCGCAAAGCAAAAGATATGGAGCCCCTCTACCTGAGGGGGTATTGTCGCGTATGCAATCGACACTACTTTTTCAAAAACAAACTGGACACGAGTCATCTCCAATTGCACCAGCACCATCGTGGAATTTGCCAGAATTGTAATTATGCCTGCGCCAGAGTCAACGACCACCCGCACAGCGGGTGGCTTGGATTTTGCCGCCAAAGACGGCAAAAGACTGGGGCACGCAGTGCCCCGATCGTTGCGGGTGAAACCGGGTGCAAAGCACCCGGTTTGGAAAACCCAATTAAAATCAAAACAGGTCGACAAGAATGATTATCGATTTTCATGTCCATACCGCGTATTACCGCAGCCGGACACCGGATTATATGGACTTACTGCAAAGGGGCTGGGGCGATCGAATGGACTGGATGCTGCAAACCTATGCTGCGCCGGAAGCCTTTATTGATCTCATGGATGAAGCCGGCATTGATTATGCGGTCATCCTGGCGGAACTGGCGCCGATTACTTCCGGAATCGCAGCCAACGAAGATGTGGCCCAATTCTGCGCCCACAGCCCGAGACTGATCCCATTTGCCAGCATCGATCCGAACACATCGCAGAACCCGGTTGATGAACTGGATGAATTGGTGCGCAATCAGGGTTTCAGGGGCTTAAAACTTTATCCGACCTATCAGCATTTCTATCCCAACGACAACAAAATCTATCCGCTTTATGCCAAAGCCCAGGAACTGGACATTCCAGTATTGCTTCATATCGGCTCATCGATATTTAGCGGTTCGCGGCTGAAATATGCAGATCCCGTTTTTCTTGATGATGTCGCGGTGGATTTTCCAAATCTCAGCCTGCTTCAGGCTCACAGCGGACGCCCTTTCTGGTACGAAAAAGCACTGGCCCTGGCCCGCATTCACGAAAACATATACATGGAAGTCTCCGGTTTGCCGCCGCAGAATCTGCTGACCTATTTCCCGGAACTGGAGCGCATCGCACATAAAGTGATCTACGGCTCTGATTGGCCGGGAGTGCCTACCTTTAAGGAAAACATCATCGCCGTACAGCGTTTAAATATAAATGAGGAAGCCAAAAAAATGATTCTGGGTGAAAATGCGGCTCGGTTGTTAAAATTATAACCTGAATCTTGCATGAGAATTTATGCGAACAGGTATAAAACCCATATTTTTAAAAAGAGAGCGCCATTTATCAATCTTCGGCCTCCATCACGCCCCAAGCCTGCTCTAATGCCTCGCAAGTAATTTATTGAACACGGTTTTATTTCTGCTGTACCCAAAAAAATAGGTTTCGGGTGTCAAATTTAATCAGGCTGCAACATCGCACTTCGGATGCTGACCACTGACACCTAAAACCTGATACCTCTAGCACGGAAAACTCGTTGAATTGCCTTTGCACCCGCATCGATAGAATCGCTAAAGTTTTTTTCCGGTAATTACTTTTATGAGCGAGCGCTCAGTCATGAGAGATTGTCTCTTGTAACTTTAGCAAATCATGATAGGGTTTTCTTCGAGCGCTTAACACCCCAAAAATATTTTTTTAATATAATAATATCATATATTTAAATATGTCTTGCAATTGTGGGGGCGAAAAACTTGACAAGGAAAAAAAAGACGTGATATTAATTGATTGAGCGCTCGCTCAGACAGGTTGCGTGCCAACCGCTAAATAGGTATTATATATTAAATCAAGAGGTTAATATGCATGAACTTACCAGAACCAAAGATATACCCACTCAGGTCAAGAACCCGAAGTTGGTCGATCGCCGCAGACGCCAGATTGCCGATGCCGCCGTACAGCTGTTTATCGACAAAGGGTTCCATAAAACCACTACCCGTCAGATTGCCCGCGCGGCCGGCTTTTCAATCGGCTCCCTGTATGAATATTTCGCATCCAAAGAAGACATATTATACATGGTGTGCGAATCCATTCATGCTGAGGTTGAGCAAGGCGTGACGATGGCGATGTCGAGGGCCAGCAGCGGGCAAAGCGCGCTGAAGGAGATCATCCGGGAATATTTTATGGTTTGCGACCGCATGAGTGATTTCATATTGTTGATTTACCAGGAAACGCAGTCTTTGCCAATCCAGTGGCAGAATCGCGTCCTTGAAAACGAGTTGCGAATTACCGGTCTCTTTATAGAGGCGCTGGCGCGGATTGCTTCAACCGGTGAATTGCCAAACCTTGACGAACGCTCCCTCGAGCTCACCGCCCATAATATCATCGTGCTCGGGCATATGTGGACCTTCCGGCGCTGGTTTCTTACCCGGCATTACAGCATTGAGGGCTACATAAAACTCCAGACAAAATTAATTCTCGGAATGTGTTCCAACAAAAAAAATGAATGATTTGATGTGAAGGAGATGCCATGAGTCCTGAAGTCAAAGTTTATAAACCCAAGAATGATGTAAGGGTCGTTACCGCAACATCTCTTTTTGACGGTCATGATGCAGCCATAAATATCATGCGTCGTTTACTCCAGGATAGCGGCGTAGAGGTAATCCACTTAGGACACAATCGATCGGTTCAGGAAATCGTGGAGGCTGCCATTGAAGAGGATGTCCAGGGGGTGGCCGTATCGAGTTATCAGGGCGGCCATGTTGAATATTTCAAATACCTGGTTGATCTATTAAGAGAAAAAGGGGCACCCCATATCAAGGTTTTTGGCGGCGGCGGCGGGGTCATCGTCCCGGCGGAGATCAAGGAGCTGGAAGCATACGGGGTAGCTAAAATTTATTCTCCGGAAGACGGTGCCCGCATGGGGCTCCAGGGAATGATTAACCACCTGGTTGAAATTATCGATTTTCCGACCGTCAAAGACAATAATTTTGATTTAAACGATCTGAACCCTGCCAACGCTCTTCTGGTGGCCAGGCTGATTACGGCCGCCGAACAGGCCAACGCCCGGGGCAACGGAAACTTTGCCCCGATTGAAAATCGCAAAGTCCCGGTTATCGGTATCACGGGAACAGGCGGTGCCGGCAAATCTTCATTAACCGATGAGCTGATACTAAGGATGCTGCATGATATTAAAGATATTCATATTGCCATCATCAGCTGCGATCCGTCCCGCAGGAAAACCGGCGGAGCGCTTTTGGGCGATCGTATACGGATGAATTCGATCAGCAATCCGCGTGTTTATTTTCGTTCTCTGGCGACACGACGGTCCCAGACAGAATTACCGGCCGTCATCAATGAAGCGATCGCGGTGACCCGGGCCGCCGGCTTCGACCTGGTCATTGCCGAAACTGCCGGTATTGGGCAGGGAGATTCCAGTATTGCCGATTTGGTTGATGTGTCTATCTATGTGATGACCAGTGAGTTCGGCGCGGCGACTCAGCTTGAAAAAATTGATATGCTCGACTTCGCCGACCTGGTGGTGATCAACAAGTTTGAAAAGCGCGGAGGAGAGGATGCAGTGCGCGATGTTCGCAAGCAGGTCCAGCGCAACCGCAAGGCCTTCGAGCAATCCCCTGATGAAATGCCGGTATTTGGAACCATCGCCTCCAAGTTTAATGATGATGGGGTAACCGCCTTTTATCATGCAGTTATCGATCAAGTAGCCAAGAAAACCGCTGTTAAATTCAAGCCCCTCTTACCCAAACCCCAGGGCAGAATCTCGTCATCCAAAACGATTATCATTCCACCGGAACGAACGCGTTATCTTTCTGAAATAGCAGATACGGTCAAGGAATACCACCGGCATACAAAGAAACAGGCGCAGGCCCTAAGAAAGGTCTGGCATCTTAAAGAGACCGGCAAAATCATAGAAGCAAGTGATGAAAGCAAAGATTCTCTGGCGTTGCTTTCAAGACTTAAAGGCGAGATTAAAAAAGCGGAAGCGGCGCTGGAAAAAAAGACATCGGATTCCCTCGTTGAATGGCAACAGATCAAGGAATCCTATGGCAAAGACGAACTGGTGTACCGCGTGCGGGATCAAGAAATCAGGGTGCCCTTATTTACTGAATCCGTATCTCACACCCGCATCCCCAAGATTGTCCTTCCCAAGTTTGAAGACCCTGCTGAAATATACCGCTGGATGCGGGAAGAAAATGTTTCCGGAAAATTTCCATTCACGGCCGGCGTATTCCCGCTAAAACGGGCGGATGAAGAGCCAACCCGGATGTTTGCCGGTTCAAAATGCTATCGGCAGATTATGAAGCCAAACGCCTTTCAACTGCCTATGACTCCGTTACCTTATATGGCTGTGATCCGGACAAACGCCCGGATATATACGGGAAAATCGGCACTTCGGGCGTCAGCATCTGTACTCTGGATGACGTCAAAGTCTTATACGACGGTTTTGACTTGTGCGCCCCCAACACTTCGGTTTCAATGACCATCAACGGACCGGCACCCATGATGCTGGCAATGTTTTTTAACGCCGCGATTGACCAACAGGTGGAAAAGTTCAAAGCGGCAAACGGAAAGGCACCCAACAAAGAACAGTTAGAAAATATTCGGACGGATGTGCTTGCCAATATACGCGGAACGGTACAGGCTGACATCCTTAAGGAAGATCAGGGGCAGAACACCTGCATTTTTTCAGTTGAATTTGCCCTGCGGGTGATGGGAGACATAGAGCAATATTTCATCGATAACAACGTGCGCAATTATTACAGCGTCTCTATCTCCGGATACCATATCGCTGAAGCCGGTGCCAATCCGATCACCCAGCTGGCACTCACGCTTGCCAACGGCTTTACCTACGTAGAATATTACCTTTCGCGTGGTATGCCCCTTGAAAGTTTCGCACCGAATCTGTCATTTTTTTTCTCAAACGGGATGGATCCGGAATATACGGTAATCGGAAGAGTGGCACGCCGTATTTGGGCGATTGCCATGCGCGAACGCTATGGGGGATCGGTTCGTTCCCAGATGCTGAAATATCATTGCCAGACATCCGGACGTTCGTTACACAGCCAGGATATTCAGTTTAATGATATCCGCACCACCCTGCAGGCCCTGTGCGCCATCTACGATAACTGCAACAGCCTGCATACCAATGCCTTCGATGAGGCGATTACGACCCCCAGCGCCGAATCGGTTCGTCGAGCCCTGGCCATTCAGCTCGTCATTAACCGTGAATGGGGATTGACAAAAAATGAAAATATGAACCAGGGTAGCTTTATCATCGAAGAATTGACGTACCTGGTGGAAGAAGCGGTGTTAAACGAATTTGATCAAATCACCAAGCGCGGCGGCGTACTGGGGGCCATGGAAACCGGTTACCAGCGCAGTAAGATTCAGGACGAATCGATTTATTATGAAACGCTGAAACATACCGGGGGAATGCCGATCATCGGCGTCAACACCTTTCGGGATCCTCACGCCGATGGGGACCAGCTCAGCGAGGCTGTCGAACTCGCACGGGCCACTGAAGAAGAAAAGCAATCTCAACTTAAGCGGCTGGCCGATTTTAAAAAGCGTCACGAAAAGGAGGCGCCCGCAGCCCTGCAGCGCCTGCAAAACGTTGCTCTTTCAGGCGAAAACATTTTTGTCGAACTGATGAATGCCGTAAGGGTATGCAGCCTGGAGCAAATTACTCAGGCACTTTATGATGTTGGGGGTCAATATCGGCGCGGTATGTAAGCTTATTAAAACATGTGAGCGTTAATGCCTAGAATAATTTAATAAATAAAAGGAGTTTTTCCGAAGAATCAGAGATTGTCTCTCCTGAAAAAAATACTCACCTTAATTTCAATAAGGCCACGGATTTATAAAATTCACCCTCAGGATCCTTTAGCCGCTGGCCAACAGGAAAGCTGGACCCAATATAAGTATTTCATGTAATGAAAACATAATTCATTATCATGCACGAATTGGGGAATGGCAGCTCTTGCTCGACGAAAATTCTTTTCAAACATCCCAGATTAAAAAATGGCCAATTTAGATATTGACCTTCGAAAAATACATGTTATAAATTTCATGCTTTAAAATTCATATTCACGATATGAAACAAAATAGCGAGAAAAATTCTATCTATAAGGTCCAAGCACTTGAGCGGGCGCTGGATATCATTGACTGCTTCAGCTTTCAGGACAGGGAGTTGAGCTTGACGGAAGTGGTCAATCGTACCGGCCTCAATAAAACCACCGTCAAACGCCTGATTTCCAACCTGACCACTCGCGGCTATCTCCAGCAGATCCCTCAATCAAAAAAATATCAATTAGGGGTTCGCCTTTTTGAACTGGGCGGCATTGTTTTTTCTTCATTTTCCCTGCGACAGGCAGCCGCCTATCCGATGACCAAGCTCCAGAGCGAGTCTGGAGCAACTGTCCTGCTGGGCGTCAACATGGAAGATCAGCTGGTTTATGTTGACAAACGTGAGGGACAAGGAATGATCCGGATTTCATCGGACGTCGGCTGGCGACGACCGCTAAATTACGGCATGTTAGGCATGGTTCTAATGTCGAGCCTCGACCTGAAAGATGTAAAGCGGATCTTGAAAAATTTTCCATTAAAACAATACGCACCGCAATCAATTACGGATCAAGATGCCTTCAGTCTGCGCCTGGAGGTTGAGGGTGTTTTTGGAATTGCAGCGCCGATTCGGGATTATTCCCGGCAGGTGGTGGCCGCCCTCGGTATCGCCCTGCCTCTGAGCTCAAGCAGTCGCAGGAAGAAATTGGACTCGCTGATCGAAATGGTACAAAAAACCTGCGAAAGTATTTCATCCGAGCTGGGATACCTTAAGATCTAACAATGCTGCATTTCCCGATCAGATGCAGCGCGATTATGAATCGACAATTTGACCAAGTTTGTCTTTCCGGCTATCAATTGCCCCAGACCAAAACCGATAACGAATAACACCCAAATTAAGAAATGAGCCTGAATCAGGGATAACGAAAGGTTATTAACATGAAGGATTTAGACAGACTATAGGACAGGTATTAGAAAAAGCGGCAAAAGATTCTCCTGGTAAAGTTGCCATCGTGGATGGAGACAAACGAATAACCTACGCGGAACTCGATGCGTTGGCCGATGCGCTGGCAGCCGCCCTGGCCGAATTGGGCTTTAAAAAGGGGGATCGGATCGCCATTTACATGAAAAACTCCCTGGAGCTGGTTGCGGCCTTTTACGGCATGCAAAAAATCGGGGCTATCGCTGTCTGGATAAATGCGATTTATCGCATGCACGAGGCCGAATTCATCCTGAAAAATTCAGAAGCCCGAGGGCTTTTTATTTTCACCCAATGGGACGGCTACGATTATCTTAATGAGACTTTAAAAATAAAAAAAGAATTGCCCGAACTGGAATTCATTGTAACTTCAGGCCGCTCAAAAGGCGAAGGCGTTTATTCTTTTGAGACCTTGATCGAAAAAGGCAGGGAGCGCAATGCCCCGGTTGCCCCCATCGATCCCCGGGAAGATCTATGTATGCTGCTGTATACCTCCGGCACCACAGGAATGCCCAAAGGCGCGATGATAAGGCATTACGCTGCGGTGCGGGGCGCATGGGAATATTCACAGGGCACTCAGGCCACATCGAATGACAAATTTATCGGCTTTTTGCCCATGAGCCATTCCTATGGCTGTGGATCCATTCTGATTCAGCCGATCCTGCTGCAGGCAACTTTGATTTTGATGGACAAGTTCGACGTTGAAAAAGCGTTTCGCCTTATCGAACGCGAAAAAATAACGCTGCAACTGGCCGCCCCGCCTCACTATATCATGGAGTTAAATAACAAAAACCGTTCAAACTACGACCTCAGTTCCTTGCGGGCCGGAATGATCGCCGGAATGATTGCGCCGGAAGGATTGATTACGCGGGTGGAAAAAGAGATGGGAATCTACCTGACGTCATTCTGGGGAGCCTCGGAGGTGGGTCCGGGCCTGGGAACCATGTGCCCCTACCCTTCTGCGCTGGATATTCGTGAAAAATTTATCGGCAAATCCGTCAGTGATACCCAGATACGGGTAGTCGACCCCGTCACACAAGAAGAAATGCCGGATGGCGAAGTCGGAGAGCTGACCCTGCGCGGATGGCACGTCATGAAAGGATACTGGAAAAATCCTGAAGGAACCCGTAAACAGATTGTGGATGGCTGGCTTTTCATGGGTGACCTGGCATCCCGCGAAAATGACGGATTCTATAAAATTTACGGGCGCACCAAAGATTTAATCAATCGCGGCGGATACAAAATCAATCCCTATGAACTGGAGTCCTTGATCGTCGGTCACCCCAAAGTAAGCCAGGTATGCGTGGTCGCAACCCCTAACCCGGTACTGGGGGAATCCATCTGTGTGTGTATCATTCCAAAATCGGGTGAGACACCGACATTAAAGGAGATCCGGGAATATATCAAGGGCAAGGTGGCCCCGCATAAA